>Ga0210402_10000063_pt1 | contig 108689 bp, 105 predicted proteins | sample IncBWC7MmetaG_FD_161055 | JGI IMG/M metagenome (GOLD analysis project Ga0210402, IMG submission 161055) | Forest soil microbial communities from Barre Woods Harvard Forest LTER site, Petersham, Massachusetts, United States - Inc-BW-C-7-M | ecosystem: Environmental > Terrestrial > Soil >...
CCAAAATGAAATCCGCCGTGGAATAAGATCATCGGCAGGCTCAAAAGACCGAGCCACAAGTGGCCGCGCATCCAGGCTTGCGCGCGGCCCACTCTCCACGTGGGAACGCGTTTCCGCGCGCCCAACAGCGCGGCGAAGATCATGAACGCGAAGCCCACAATGCCGAAGACGAGGCCCATAAAGCTGCCGCCGCTTGGCCCGGCCGGCGATTGCAGGACATAGATGACGTAGGCAACCGCGCTGATCGCCAGGAGGGCGAAAGACCAGAGCGCCCAGCCGCGTTGTGTCTGGTCCATCCTCATGCGCGTGCGCTCATCTTCCGTTGCCTTGCCCGAGAATTTGCCCGAAGAATGTTCGAGGATCCACGCGGTGCGCCGCGTCGTGCGGGCACGCGTAAACACAGCTCGGCTCTTTCAGGTGCGTGCAGAGATCGCAGGAGGTTGCTTTTTGCTTGATGACGGCTTTTTTGCGGCCGGCGTGCTCGGGATCGTCAGCGAGTACTTCGAACGGGTGCAGGTTAATGTTGCCGTAGGGACAATTGCGCGCGCAGAGGCCGCAGCCGATGCACCAGTCCTCGATGATTACTTCGAGAGAATTGCGGCGGCGGATCGAACCGACAGGGCAGCCGACCATGCAGAGCGGGTCGCGGCACTGCCGGCAAGAAGTGGCCACCAGGTAGTTTTCAAAGCGCAGGCCGTCGCGCACCAGGCGCGTTATGCCATCATGGGCGTCGGCGCAGGCGTTGACGCAGGCATCGCAGCGCGTGCAATTTTTCAGATCGAGAATCAACAGGCTTTGTGCTTCCATCAAGCCCTGGGAGAGGAATTGATCGAGCGGCACGCGTTCGACCATTTGAAGCCGCTGTTCGTTGGCGGCGCGGCGTTCGGCGGCAACTTTTTCCAGGCCGGCGCGGATGTTGGGGAAGCGCTCGACCATCTGGCGGAAATCGTCGCCGGAAATCTTGACGACTTCGACGTGATCGAGGGCGATGCAAGTGGCGGTGCGGAATCCGCCGCCGAGAAGCCCGATCTCACCGAAGTAGTCGCCGCGCGAAAGATACGCGAGAACGAGTTCGCCCCCGGGATATTCCTCGGTGATTTTCACGAAGCCGATGCGCACGAGATAAAAGCTGTCGGCGGGATCGCCCTGGCGCGCGATCACCTGGCCGGGGGCGTAGCGTACGAGTTCCACGCTTTCTTTCAGGTGAGCGATGAAATCGGGCGAGAGCTCGGAGAACATGGGCACGCCGCGCAGGTGGTTTTCGAGGGCGCGGCGGCGATAGTTCTGATCCACCTGGGCGCGGAAAGTTTTGTTCTTCTGCATGATGTCGAGGACATTGCGCAGCATTTCGTACGCAACGACATCTGTTTCCGCGCGCACGGTGGCGGAGCGCGGATAGAAATTCATGCAGGTCATCTCGCCGAAGAGATCGCCGGGGCCCAATTCGGCGACAGGATTGCCGTAGGCGAGGTCGACGGAAGCGTCGATGGGAATAGTGCGGTCGCGGGTTTCTTCCGCGCGCTTGTCCTCTTCACGGCCGACCAGAGAGCTTTTCAGTTTCTTGAAAAGGCCGATGGCGCCGCCTTCGGTTTTCACGTGGGCGATGGGTGTGGAAATGGAAACCTTTGCCTTGCCTTCCAGGATGAAGAAGGCCGTGGAGCCGAAATCGCCCTCACGGCAGACTACGTCGCCCTGGCGGAAGCGGCGCTTCACGATCGCGCCGCGATTTAGTTCCAGGAAAGTTCCGGAAACCCCGGCGAAAACTGGCAGCTTGTGAAGTTCTTCCGGTGTAAGCGCAGCGTCGGTTCCCACTGCCAGTGCGGTGCCCGCCACGCCTTTGTTGGTTAGCGCACCCGTGGGACACGAGACCATGCACTCGCCGCAGGAGATGCAGGTGGAATCGCCCATCGGGGCGTTCAAGTCGAAGGCGATGCCCGCGGAATAGCCCTTGCCCATGCGGCCGAGGACGAAATTATTTTTGATTTCGTCGCAGCCGCGGATGCAGCGGTCGCACAAGATGCAGGCATCGTGATCGACGGCGATGGCGAGCGAGGAATCGTCGTGGCCGCGGGAGATGGTGCGGCGTGGGAACCTGGGCGTGCCGACACCCGCTTCTTTTGCCAGCGTCTCCAGTTCGCAATCGCCGGAGTTCTCCTGGCGCGCGCAGGGAGAGGGGTGATCGGACATCAATAGCTCGAGAAGGGTCTTGCGGGCGGCGAGAACTTTTTCCGAATTCGTTTGCACCTTCATGTTCGGCTCGACCGGCCGGACGCAAGCGGCGCCGAGGACGCGCGCACCGGTATCCACAACGCAGAGGCGGCAGACGCCGACGGGCGTCTGGTTTTGCAGGTGGCACAAGGTGGGAATGGAGATACCGTTCATGCGCGCGGCATCGAAGACGGTGGTGCCCGGCGGTACCTGGACGGTTTTGCCGTCGATGGAGAGTTCGATCATGCCTGCGGGCGTCATGGGCGTATCCCCACGCGCGGCAATTCCGCCAAGCGATTGGCGGCGGAGAAGCAGATGCCGCTGGGACACTGTCCCTGCATGACGTGCGCGTCGATTTCCGGCCGGAAGTGTTTCAGAACGGATTGCACGGGCGCGGGAACGATTTGCCCAAGGCCGCAGATCGAAGTCTGGCTCATCGCGGCGGAGAGATCATCGACTAGTTTCAGATCAGCGGCGAATTGCGCTTCGCCAACGCCGCCTTGCGTCCAGCGAGTGAGGATCTCCACCATTTTTTGCGAGCCCATGCGGCAGGGGACGCACTTGCCGCAGGATTCGTTGCGATAAAATTTCACCGCGTTCAGGGCCATGTCCAGCATGCAGGTGGAGTCGTCGCAAACCACGATAGCACCGGAACCGAGCATGGAGCCGGCATCGGCGAGCGCTTTGAAATCCAATTTAACCTCGGCCATGGAAGCGGGGAGATAACCCGAGGACGGGCCGGAAGGCGCAAACGCTTTCAATTGTTTTCCGCCGCGGATGCCGCCGGCATGGCCGAAGATCACTTCGCTCATGGAGGTGCCCATCGGCACTTCGAAAACGCCGGGGTGTTCCACTTGGCCGCTGACGCCGACGAACTTCAATCCGCGGGAGCCACTCAGACCCGCGGTTTTGAACCACTCGACGCCACGCGCCAGTATCTGTGGCACGTTGGCGAAGGTTTCGACATTATTAATCACTGTGGGCTTTTGCCACAGCCCCATTTGTCCGGGGAAGGGCGGTTTGTTACGGGGCTCGGCGCGGTGCCCCTCGATGGCTTCGATCAGGGCGCTTTCCTCGCCGCAGATGTAACCGCCAGGGCTTACGAAAATTTCCAAATCGAAATCGAGATCGCTGCCTAGGATTTTTTTGCCAATCAATCCGGCTTTCACACAGCGGCGCAACTCTTCGCCGAAAATCTCTTCCTGCAGCGGGTACTCGTGGCGGATGTAGAGGATGCCCCGCCTCGAGCTGGTGACGAGACCGGCGAGGACCATGCCTTCAATCACGAGATGCGGAAGGTGGCTGAGAATGAAGCGGTCTTTGATGGTCCCGGGCTCGCTCTCATCGGCGTTGCAGACGATGTAGCGCACGGGCTCGGCCTGTTTACGCACCAGGTCCCACTTCATTGAAGTAGGAAAACCCGCGCCACCCATCCCTTTCAATTCTGCTTCTTTCAGAGTGGCCAGCAGGCCGTCCCAATCCCTGCTGGCGACGAAGCGGCGCAGCACTCCATATTTTTCGCCGTCGCCATAGGGATCGGACGCACATGCCACGCGATTCTCGTTGGGATGCTCGACATGCGGATGATCGCCGCGCATCGCTTGGCGCGCCAGGTCTTCGACCTTGTCAGCATTCACGTGGACATGGATTTCATCGTTCACGGCAACGGCCGGCGCCTGATCGCAGCGCCCGAGGCAGCTCACGTCCTTCACTTGCACGTCTTCGGGGCGTAGTCCGGAAAATCGCCGCAGGAGTTCCGCGCGAAGTTCGCAGGAGCCGTTCAAATGGCAGCTCATGTCGTCGCAGAGGCGAATTTCTGCCTTGGCGGGAGGCGCTAGATGGAAATGCGGGTAAAAGCTGGCGACACTGTGGAGCTGATAGAGGGGAGTTTGCGTGCGTTCAGAAAGGGCCTCGAGTTCCGCCTTTGGCAGATACCCGAAACGCAGTTGTATGGCTCGCAGTTCGTCAAAGATCACGTTGATAGGTCTCGCGAAACTCCGCCGTTGTGCGCAAAAGGCCGGCGCATTTCCAGGAACTGTTACCACGAATACTAGGGGGGATGCCGTAACTTGTAAATAGCGAGGTTTGCTGGTGCCGGAATACTAATGCAACGTGGAAAAAAGAGTATACGTATCTGATAGTCTCGCGTTCCTAGGAAAAGTCCTCTGCTCAAGTGTCTGTGTCGCGATGCGACTCCAAGTCCGGTCGGCGACCGATGACCATCATCCTGATTCTCGGTTTCAGCCTAATGCTGGTGGCACCGCTCTTGCGCCGGTACAAACTGGCATCGCTTGCGATGGGAGCCGGGGCGGGCGCCATCGTCGCCCTTGCGATCTTTGGCCTTTCAGACCCGGACCCCAGGAATGGCCGGGCGGCCATCGAAGCGGATCGCCGCTTTTATCTTCTCTTTCTGGCCTGCGAGCTACCCGTGCTCGCTCTCGCGCTGATTTCCTTGCGATTTTTCAAATGGGCGTTCTGGCTCGGCTGGATAGTCAACCTCGTCTTAGCCCTCTATCTGACAGTCATCGTTATATGGCTTGAGTTCTTCTGGCATTGGTAACCAGAGCTTAGAACAAGTGCCAGTTGTGCAGAGCCCAGTAACAGAGTTGCACGTCATCACACGCCAGACGAGAAATCTCCACGTTCGATTAGGGCTTGTCCGCTGGAGGATGGTCCTCCTTCTTTTGAGGCTTGGGCGGATTCTGGCGTTCCTGCTGCTGTTTGTCCTGGAGCTGTTTCTGCTGTTGCGCATGCTGTTGCTGCAATTGTTGCGTCTGCGCTTGATGCTGTTGCTCGACTTGCTGTTTCTTGGCTGAATCCGCCTGCTGCTGGGCGAGCTTGGCGTGTTCCTGCTCTTGCTGTTGCTGAACTCTCTGACGATCCTGTTGCTGGTTCGCGTGGAGTTGATCCAGCTCTTGCTGGTGCTTCCGGTCCAACTGGCTATTCGGCGAGGATTGCACAACCGGCCGAGCGGGGGCAGGAATCTCGTTTGGATGAACTGCCGGAGGAGGAGCCGTCCGATTGGGTTGTGGGGGCTGTGAGGGGGTGTTCGCATTACCGGGACGATCCGCGGGGCGGTCATTCGGAGGCGTGGTGGGCGGCTGCCTGTTCGGCGTCACCTGCTTGCTTGCATTCGGATTCGCATCATTCGGCGGCGCGGGCCGATCGGTGCGATGGTCCGGTGGCGGCGGAGGGTTATTCGCTGCAGGTGGCCGATTGGTTTGCACAGGTTCCGGAGTGCCGTGGGGGTTTGCCGGACGATCCGATGGGCGATTAGCCGGAGGATTATTGGGCTGCGTTGTTTCCGGCGGGGTTGGCTGAGGAGGCTTATTCACGGCAGGAGGCCGATTGGTTTGCACTGGTTCCGGAGCAGCGTTGGGGGTCGCTGGCCGGTCCGTCGGGCGGTTAGCTGATGGATTGTTAGGCTGCACCGTCTCCGGCGTCGCTGTCGTAGGCTTATTTGCTGCGGGGGGCCGATTGGTTTGCGCTGGTTCAGGAGTTTCGCGGAGATTCACGGGACGTTCTGCCGGACGGTTGGTAGGCGGAACAGTTTTGTTGCCGGCATTCGGCGCCCCCTGCGTGGGTTGCCCAGGCTGCGGTTGAGCAGTCGGAGGCTGACCTGGCCGGTTCGCTGCGGGCGTTGCAACGGGCACCGGAGCCGCGACGGCTTTCGCTACGGGGGCAATGTTCACAGGCGCTTCGCGGTGCGCTGCTGCGGGCGCAATCTGTTGCACCTGAGCACTGGAGAGCGGTTTGCCGCCATTGTTCTTGATCGCTTCTTGCCGCTTTTCAAATGTGGGCGGAGGCGGGGGTGGCGCTACTTTAGCGACGACCGCGCGCGTCTCGATTGCGGCGGGTGGTCTAACGGCGGCTGTGGCTGTTCCGAGAACCGCTTGTTTGGCAGGGGCGGCTGACGGCGTAAAAGCCCTGACGGGCGCGCTCGCCACTTCTCGCTGGTCCACCTTCACGGCATTCTGGTGGACGGGCTGGGCGCCAGTGAACGCATGCGGAGTGGTTGCCGCTACTGCGCCCGGCACACTTTGATTGACATATTTCACGTTCGTCACGTTCACATTATTGTTGACGACGGTGTTGTTGTAATAATTGTTCACGACTGTCGAATTCACTGTCGTGTTCGACACGTTGACATTGTTTACGTAATTGCGGCTCACGCGATAAGACGGAACGTATACTTCGCGGGGGGCCAGCGGGAACCAGCCCACGCTCTCGCCGGACGCATACTGCCCACCACCAACTCCGACGCCGATTGCGAAATGAGGGCCTCCGACCCAAGCCACCAGTGCAGGGGCGTAGACAGGACGCACGTAGACGACGCCTTCAGACCGCGGAGGGGCTGGCACCCAACCCCATGAGCCCTGATAGGAAACCCACCGGCCGTAATGGAATGGCGCAAATCCCCAAGGCTCGTCGTCCACCCAGGTGTATCCCCAAGGCTCGATGTAGTCCCAATGGCCGTAGTGATAAGGAGCCCAACCTGGGACGGATGTGCGTGGGAACCAGACATTGCCGTTGTCGGGAGTTTGACGCCAGGAGCCGTGATCATCCAGATCCTCATAGCCAACGACATCGGCTGAGACATAGCGGGCGGAATTGGAATGCTCCGAGCGACGATCGCGATTTGCGGCCCAGCTATCAAATTGGTCCTCGTCGTTTCGGTAGTTTTCGGAATTGGCACTCAGGTGATCGAACCCGCTGAAGGTAGCGTAGTCGTTGGCGTGCACCGTGTAAGCGGCGCCACCACCGGTGACTTCGCCCTGGCCACTGCTAATTTTGATGGCGGTCGAATCGCCCGCTTCGTTCACGCTGATCTTGTACAGGCCGGGACGTAACACTGAAAACGCCAGGTTCGGGGTGTCAATTTCATACGTCTCGTTGTTGTCGAGGCGGCGCACGCGAACCAGGAGTGTTCCCGCGGATAATTGAATCTGTGTAACGCTGTCGCTCAGATTGAGGAACGATAAACCGGTGTTGTTCGACAAGCGAACCATGGAACCATCGAGTTGAAGTTCCACGCGCCCATCATGATCCGACCACAATTTGTCACCCGTGGTCGCAGGGCGGTTCACTCCCGCGGTCACCCAATCCTCGGTTCCCGCCGGTTGGAAGGAAACGGAGCCTTGGGCATAGGCGAGTCGCGCAACGCGCGAGGGCGGATCCTCATCGTCGGCCATTGCGGGCAATGCATAGGAAGCGAGGGTAACCAACAGGCAGAATAGGGTCACTCGACTTACAACGTGTTTTATAAACATTAGAATTGCCTCTTCCTCTGGGGTCTCGGGCCGTCGGTTATCGCCCGATGAGAGCTTTCTTCAAAGATTGCATCGAACTGGGGATTAATCTGTCTAATTTGACACACCAGGAAATCCTGCGTTCTTGGCCCCTGCTGAATGCGTGTTGGCAATCTTTGGCCAACTAATCATCGATCACTAATGCGCCCGGTTAACGCGGGATTTGGCGTAATGGCCGATGGATGCGTCGAGGAAATTTTGTGGTCGTTGACTTCACTGCCAGTTGAACGATATAAAGCATCAGAACTTTTCGCGCAGCCCTCAATGGGAATTCAAGTCAAGCCTGGCCTCATGCAACCCGCCCTGATTCTTGCGGCGCTGTGTTTTTGTTTGCTCCCGGCCCGCTCCGCTTCAACCGATACGCCGGAGGCCTCCAAATACATCGGCCCGGGTTCTTGTGCGGCCACAAGTTGCCACGGCAGCGTCAAGCCGGTGGCTGGCAGCCGCATCTACCAAAATGAGTATTCGACGTGGATTTTGCAGGACAAGCACAGCCGGGCGTATGCCGCTTTGACTGGGGAAGTCGGCGAACGCATGGCGCGCATCTTGAAGCTTGAAGGCAAAGCCGAAGAGGCGCCGAAATGTCTTGCGTGTCACGCGCTTTATACCGCGGCGGAGCAGCGCGGGCGTGCTTTTGAATTGGCCGATGGAGTCTCTTGCGAAAATTGCCATGGCCCGGCGTCGGCGTGGCTTGGGCCGCACACCACGCGGGATTGGCCGCATGAAAAATCAGTGGCGCTGGGGATGCAGGACACGCGCAACGTCATTCATCGCACAGAAAAATGCCTGGAGTGCCATCTGGGGACGAAGCACAAGTTTGTTGACCACGAGATGATCGCGGCGGGGCATCCGGATCTTTATTTTGAGTTGGACTCTTTTTCCGTGGTGATGCCGCGGCATTGGAAAGTGCCGCGCGATTCGGCGCCGGGGAAGCCTGCGGAAGAAGCGGCCTGGGCCGGAGTGCGGGATTGGGGCACGGGACAAGCGGTGCAGCTTCGCGGGGAGATGGAACGCCTGGTGTGGCGCGCGCGCAACGAGCGGTTTGATAAGAAGGATGTCTGGCCGGAGTATTCGGAGCTTTCCTGCTTTGCGTGCCACCACTCGCTGGGGCCGGCGAAAGACAGTTGGCGACAGGCGTATGGTTACGAGGGGCGCCGACCAGGCGATCCAGCGTGGAATTCGTCGCGGTACGCGGTGTTCCGTTTGCTGGCCAAGCAGATTGATTCGGGGAACGGGCAGGAACTGGACAAGCACGTGCTCACGGTATCGACGGAGATGAGCAAGCTGAATCCGGATCGCGCGGTGGTGGCGAATGCGGCTTCCGCGGCCGGGCCATTGGCGCAGCAGATTGCTGAGCGGCTGGCAGCGATGCAGTACGACCAGGCGATTACGCTGCGCATGATGCAGCGCATCACCGACGACGCACAGAATATCGCGATCGCCGACGAGCGGGCGGCGGAGCAAGCGGCGATGGCGATGGATTCGCTTTATATCGCTTATGCCAAGGACACGAAACCGGCGAACGATGCGGAAGTACGTGGCGCGATCAACATACTCTTCCAGCAACTTGAGAATCCGTCTGCGTATAATGCCGACCAGTTTGCCGCGGCCCTGCGGCGCATCCGCCAGATGTTGCACTAACCCCGTCACCTTATGTTGCGCTTCTGAAAATTCCCTTCCTCTCGATGTCGTGCTACCGCATCCAAATACTTGTAAGCTGATTGTCGAACACGTTGGAGCTGAATGCGATCGCGGGAAGGGAACTCATGATTTTTTCAAAAGGCCCATGGCTGTCAAGCACTCTGCTGTTGGCACTATTAGTTCTCATGCCGGTTCACCCGAGGCCAGCCACCTCAAATGACACAGCGACGGAAGCCGTTCTTATCGGAGCTGGCGATATCGCGGATTGCAGCAATCTCGTTGGAGCCGAGGCAACCGCAAAGCTGCTGGAGGCAAATCCAGGGACGGTGATGGCGCTGGGGGACATGGCATACCCGAACGGCACTGCGGAAGACTTCAAGTGTTACGACAAGACTTGGGGGCGCGTGAAGGATCGCACGCGGCCGGCGGTGGGTAACCACGAATTCCACTCTTCGGGCGCCACATACTACTTCCAATATTTTGGCACTGCGGCCGGAGATCCGAAGACTGGCTACTACAGCTATGAGCTCGGCGCCTGGCACATTGTGGTGCTGAATTCCGAGTGCGCGGAGGTCGGCGGATGCGGCGCTGGATCGCCCGAAGAAAAATGGCTGCGGGCGGATCTCGCCGCGCATCCCGCGGGATGCAAGCTGGCGTATTTTCACAAGCCACGTTTCAGTTCCGGGCTTAACCACGGGAACGATCCGGAAGTTGGAGCCTTCTGGCAGGCGTTGTATGACTACAATGCGGAACTCATTTTGAATGGGCACGACCACGATTACGAGCGCTTTGCACCGCAGGATCCCAACGGGACCGCGGATCCCAAGCGGGGAATTCGGGAGTTCGTTGTCGGCACAGGCGGAAAGAGCCATCGAGAATTTGGATTTCACAAATTGAACAGCGAAGTGAGGAATAACAACACCTTTGGCGTCCTGAAACTGACGCTGAAAGCGACTGGGTATGACTGGAAGTTTATTCCGGAGGCGGGCAAGAGGTTTACGGATTCCGGTTCGGGAAGCTGCCACTGAGGAAGTTTTAACGTTTACACTCTAAAAAAATCGGCTCACTCAGGGGGCAGGTTGCGTTATTATAGAGATCCCCCTTTACACCGACCATGAACCGCATGGAACATTTCTTTTGCTCCACTTCCCTGTGGCAGCGCATGACCCACCGATTTCTGCTTCCGTGGGTCTTGTCCGGAGCGCGGCTGGGGGATCACGTCCTGGAAATCGGAGCGGGTTACGGTGCTGCAACGGGGCACCTGCTGAAACTTGTGCCTCGCGTTACTTCGCTTGAGTATGACCCGCGTTTGTTGCGAAAGCTAAAAGCGAACCACCAGTGCGCCGAACTAACGACACTCTGCGGCGATGCGGCGACGCTTCCCTTTGCCGATCGATCCTTCTCCTCGGCGGTCGCTATCCTGGTGTTGCATCATTTGAAGAGCAGGGAACTTCAGGATCGCGCCCTCGCAGAGGTGCACCGGGTGCTGTGCCCGGGCGGCTCTTTTTTCGCGTTTGAGATAAATGACGGCTGGATCCACCGGGCGGCGCATTACAAGAGCACGTTTACGCCAGTGACGGCGGGTTCCGCGTTCGCGCGCTTGACGAAAGTAGGCTTTTCGAAAATTTCCGTGGATTTCCGCGCCGGCGGCTATCGCGTCAGCGCGCGCAGGGCGGCGGAGGAAACATCGAAAGAACGGCCAGCCGCCGCGTCAGCGACTGCCTAAAGCGGTGCCGAGTTCACCGCGCGTCTGGATGACGCGCAAAATGGCGTCCCGCGTGACGATGCCGACGATGTGCGCGGCGCCGTCCTCGCCATGGCTGACCACAGGCATCTGATTCACATCCGCCGCCAGCAGCCGCTCCAACAGGCGCTGCAACGGCTCTTCTGGCGAAGCCCAGATGATTTTGTCGCGCGGCACCATCACCGCCTGAACCGAGTTCATATTCCATTCGTCCCGGGACACCTTGTTCAGCGCGGCAACATTCATCAAGCCGACGAGACGGTCGTCCATGGTGACGATGTGCATGCGGCGCCCCGTGCGCAAAACTTCGTTGCTGTATTCTTCGAGGCTCATGTTCGCGGGGATAGTGGGCACTTCCTGGCTCATAACGTCGGTCGCAGACAAACCGGCAAGGGCGCCCCGGATGGTAACCTGCGCGACGCTGGCTTGGGCTGCATTCAGCAGATACCAACCGATCAAAGCGAACCATGCGCCATCCCAGCGGCCAAGTCCCAAAACTCCCAGCGATGCCGCCAGGCGCTCGGACGCGAACGAACCGATGCCGATGACGATCATCGCCGAGGCAATCATCTTTCCGCTTGCGCCCGCCACCTGTGTGGCCCGCGTGAAGTCCTTGGTGGTTCCCCAGACGATGGCGCGGAAGATGCGGCCGCCGTCCAGCGGAAAGCCGGGAAGAAGATTAAAACCCGCCAACCACAGATTGGATTGCCCAAGAAAAGACCCGAGAGCAACGATCATTTGATTGCCGGGAAAGAGCAGTGTCAGCGAGTAGAAAAAACCGGCTAGAAATCCGCTGGCGAGCGGCCCGGCCACCGCGATGTTGAACTCCTGAATTGCCTTCGAGGGCTCGCGGCTGATGCGGGCCAATCCGCCAAAGATGAACAGCGTGATGGATAGGACTTTGATTTTATAGCCCTGGGCGACAACACTGTGGGCGAGTTCGTGGAAAACGACGGAAGCGAAGAACAGCAGTGTGGTGAGGAGGCCCACGGTCCACGTCTGTGTATTGGTCCATGTGGGGTGCTGCGCGGCGAAATTGCCGGAGATGGTGAAGGTGATCAATCCAAAGACAAGAATCCAACTGAAATCAATATAGATGGGTATGCCGAGTATGCGGGCGACGCGAATCCCTTGTGCTTGAGACATCTCTTCCATCGTACCGCAAATCTCGCCGGCCGCGGAGCTTCGCTGATTTTCGTGCCGCATCGATTTCCAATGATTCCGCTCGTGGATCGCGTGGGGAAAAGGTTGGTGCGGGGGTGGCGGGTTGAAGAAGAGTTACGGACAGCTTCAGTCAGCGAAGGACGTACGACGCGAACAAACGGCGAACTGTATACAAATGAACAGACGCAGACCCGGAATCAACCTAGGATAGGGGTGCCGTAAAAGGACTGGTTTGTTGGCCGGTTCATCCCCGGAGCTTCTCCCCACGATTTTCACAAGCGCCAAGGAATTCGAACGACAAATTTCTCGGACACCCTGGCTGAATGCGGAATCGCCCCAAGCGCCGAGCGAAAGGCTTTTTCACTTGTTTGTTGCTGGAACGGGTGTGGAAACCTTCGAAGCCACGCTGGAAGTGTCTTGAAGAACAGGAAGAAAGGAAATAGGAATGCCTCTCATTAACATTTTATTGACCCTGGTCGTAGTGGGCGTTTTGCTGTGGCTGGTGAATCGGTTCATCCCGATGGCCGGCAGCATCAAATCGATTTTGAACGCAGTTGTGGTCATCTGCACGGTATTGTGGCTTTTGGATGTTTTTGGCCTTTTTCACTCCCTTTCGCGAATCCGCGTCGGCAGCTAGGCAAACAGCGGTGAACGGCCCGTGGTTGTGACACGGAGACGAATCTTTATGGCCGCAAAAGCAAGCGCGCCGGCCAGACGCAAGAGCGCACGCAGTATGAATAGGTCATGGAGAAAATAGCATGAAATCAATTGGAAGACTCAGTACGACAGCAATGATTCTGGCTTTAGGATTTGGCGTGCCGGCTTTCGCTCACCAGGACCAGCAGGAGAAACCAAAGCAGCAGGAACAACCGGCGAAGCCTGAGCAGAAACCGCAGGAAAGGCCGGCCAATCAGCCGAAGCAGCAACCCCAGCCAAAGCAACAGCAACAGCAGCAACATCCACAGCAGCAGCCTCACCAGCAGCAGCCGAATTCCCAACCCGAACAGAAACAGCAGCAACAGCATGCGCAGCAGCAGGCCAAGAGCCAGCAAGACCAGCAGCAGAAACAACATCAGCAGGATCAGGCGAACTCGGACAAACAGCAACAACAGCACGCGCAGCAACAGGCGAAGAGTCAGCAAGATCAGCAACAGAAACACCAGCAGCAACAGCAACAGGCCAACACCGACAAGCAACAGCAACAGCACGCGCAGCAACAGGCTAAGAGCCAGCAGGATCAACAACAGAGACAGCAACAGGCCAACTCCAACAAACAGCAACAACAACAGCGGGACAATTCCCAAAAACAAGAGCAGCAAATAACGAAGCGCCAGCAAGACCAGCAACGTCAAGGGCAGCAACAGCAGCAAGACCGCTCGGCCAATCAATCACAACAGCAAGCCAGAGGACAGCAACAGCAGCACTCAGAGCAACAAGCCCGCGTGCAGCAGGTCCACATGCAATCCCAGCAGGAGCAGCACCGGCAGGAAAGCGAACAACGCGGCGAGTGGCAACAGCATCGCGCGACGAACTGGCAGTCGGAGCATCGCGACTGGCAGCAACGCGGAGGCTACAACGGCTATCGCATTCCCCAAGACAGCTATAACGGTTACTTTGGCTCGGATCATTCCTTCAGGATTTACAGCTACCCCGTAGTTATTGTCGGCGGATATCCCCGCTTTCAGTACGGCGGTTATTGGTTCAGCCTGGCCGATTCCTGGCCGGAATACTGGTCCAACAACTGGTATGACGACGATGACGTGTACATCGACTACTCGGGCGACGGCTATTACCTGTACAACCGCAGGTATCCTCGCGATCGCATCGCGATCAACGTTTATTTGAACTAGGCGCGCAGTCGGCCTCACAGGCAGGAAGAATGTCCGCCTCCGGCGGCCACCAAAGTCAAGAGAGACAAGTGCCGCCGGAGTGGAGAACAAAAACAATTACCAACCGGATTCACGGAAAAAGGAAGAAGCGATGATTGGAACCGTATTGATCGTTGTCCTGATACTGGCGCTCCTGGGAGTTTTTCCGCGGTGGTCGCACAGCCGCAATTGGGGTTACGCCCCGTCGGGCGGCATAGGCACGATTCTGCTGATCGTTGTCGTGCTGGTGCTTCTCGGGCGACTGTAACCCGATGACCTGCGATTTGTGCATAGGCACATCTTGCGGCGGCGGGATTGAATTGGGGGTGGGCAATGAATGACAGCAAACAACGCGTGGTTAAGTTTCTTGAAAAGGAGATCAAGACCTACGTAGCGTTGTCCCTTTTCTTGTCGAAGAAGAGCATCCTGGAAAGTTTGAACGCGAGAGGGAAGCAGGTGCTGCTGCAGCCCGCGTTTTACAAAGAAAGAATGAAGGAAGCGAGAAAACTTGTCACTGAACTCAAAAAATCGAATTAGGACGCGGCTCATGCCGGGAGCTGCCTTCCGTGGCTGCGGCCAGTGGTGTATCCGCATCGCGGCGATGTTTATTGCCATGCTCCTGTGTACGAGCGGAACTTTCGCGTACTCCGTGCTTACACACGAAGAGATCGTCGACCTGGTATGGGCCAATGAACTTCGCGCACTTCTTTTGCAGCGATTTCCGGACTTGACGGAAGAGCAACTCACCGAGGCGCACAGCTACGCCTACGGCGGCGCGGTGATCCAGGACCTCGGCTACTATCCGTTCGGCAGCGTGGAATTCAGTAATCTGGTGCACTACGTCCGCAGCGGTGATTTTGTCGAGGAATTGCTCCAGCAGAGCCAGGACGCCAACGAATACGCCTTCGCGCTGGGCGCGCTAGCGCACTATGCGTCAGACATCGCCGGGCATCCGGCCGTTAATCAGGCCGTTTCCATCCAATATCCCAAGTTGCGGGCGAAGTACGGAGACTCCGTGCGGTACGCGCAGGACCACACCGCGCATCTGAAGACCGAATTTGGGTTCGACATGGTGCAGGTCGCGAAGAATCGCTACGCTTCGCAGCAGTATCACGATTTTATCGGATTCCAGGTATCCAAGTCTTTGCTGGAGCGGACCTTCCCGATTGTTTACGGAGTGGAGTTGAAAGACGTCCTGACGCATGAGGATCTGGCTGTTGGGTCGTACCGCTTTGCGGTCAGCCGGCTGATCCCGCACATGACCGAGATCGCCTTGCGGACGCACAAGAAAGATATGATGAAAGAGACGCCGGACTTCGCGAAGGAAAAATTCCTGTACCGGTTGTCACGCTCCGATTATGAAAAGACGTGGGGGAAGGATTATTCCAAACCCAAATTCAGCACGCGTTTCTGGGCAATCGTGCTGCGGTATATCCCGAAGATTGGTCCTTTTAAGGCGATGGCGTTCAATAACCCGACGCCGAAGACGGAGGATCTGTACTTCAAGAGCATCAATACAACAGTTGATCAGTACCGGTTGTATCTCCAGCAGGTACGCGGCGGTACGCTGACGCTTGCCAACACTGATTTTGACACCGGCAAGGAGACCAAGGCGGCCGAGTATTCTTTGACTGATGAGACTTACGCCAAGTTGCTGGGTCAACTTTCCGAGCGCAAGTTCGACCTGACCTCGCCCGGCTTGCGGCAGAATATTCTCGAGTTTTATTCCGACCTTTCGGCCCCCATCGAGATGAAAAAGGACGCTGGACGCTGGCAAAGCGTCCTGGCTTCTCTCGATCAACTGAAGCTGGTTGACCCGACGCAAAATCTCGCTGCGGCTCCGGCAAAATAAATTAGAACGTGTACTCAAGTGAACAGACACTTCACAACAGGCACTTTAACATGGGGCACCAGGGCAAATCGAAGTCGAGCACCTGGTGCGACACAAGCTTGGGAAACAAGGGGCGCTTGTGAGACTGGAATAAGCAATGCTTTGGACAATTCTCGTTGTGCTGTGTATTCTTTGGCTGTTGGGAGTGGTTACTTCTTACACCGCGGGAGGACTCATCCACCTCCTGCTGCTTGCGGCTCTGGTGATTCTGGTGATCAACCTGGTTACGGGCCGAAGAGGTACCGTTTAATCGAGACGCGGAGACTATGAAACCAGCAATGATGATTGGAATCCTGTTAATCGTTCTTGGCGGCCTCGCGCTGGCCTATCAGGGGTTCAATTACACCAAGCAGGAAAAGGTGCTGGACATCGGGCCGATCCACGCCACGGCAGAAGAGCAGAAACACGTGTCCATACCGCCCATCCTCGGCGGACTCGCCTTGGTCGGGGGAATCATTCTGGTCGTCTCCGGATCCCGAAAGACTTCCTAGCCTGATATTACGAAAGTGTCCCGCCTGAGAGTCGGGTAACGCATCTCCCTCTCCAGCATCAAGCCGCGTTGAACGCCCATCAACCGCAAGCCCAGAAGAAATCAATCGACCGAGCAGGAAAGTATCGACCATGGAGGTCACAGATGAAACGGATATTAATTGGAGCAGCGTGTATCACCCTCGCAGGAGTTTCCGTGTTTGCGTCCGAATTGAATAAGGAGCAGAAACGCCTCGAAGAAAGCGGCATTGTCATGCAGGAAGTGCTCAATGTGCCCGACAACATTCCTCACGACCTGTTGGAAAAAGCGGAATGCGTCATCGTGTTTCCGAACATGATGAAAGCGGCGTTTGTCGTCGGCGCGCAATACGGACGCGGGGCGATGGTTTGCCGGACCGGCAATAAATTCCGCGGGCCATGGGGCGCGCCAGCAATGTACGCGTTGGAAGGCGGGAGCATTGGTTTCCAGATCGGGGGAGAAGCTACCGATTTGATCCTGCTTGTGATGAATGACAGAGGCATGGAGTCGATTTTGAGCAGCAAGGTGAAATTGGGCGCAGATGCGTCGGTCGCCGCAGGCCCGAAGGGCCGCGATGCTTCCGCGGATACCGATGCCTGGATGCGGGCCGAGATCCTCAGCTACTCGCGTTCCCGCGGTCTATTTGCCGGAGTCTCCCTCGAAGGCACGACCCTTCGTCCGGACGATGACGCAAATGAACAGGTTTATGGGCACGCCTTCAAGGCAAAGGACATCGTGAGGGGCGAGCACATTGGCGTACCCGCGACGGGGCGTCACCTTGTGTCAGTTCTGCAAAAGAGCGCGCCGCAGAACGAATCAGAGCACGCGGCTTCGAATTAAGAGTAGCCGGAATACGTCAGCCTGCCGGGAATATTCACAACCCGGCAGGCTTTTTCTTTTTGGGGTTGAGAGGTTCTTACTCGTGCAGGACGACAGTCAGCAAGGATTTGTTGACCTTGATTTTTCCGTTGTATTCGATAAAGCCGAGTTTCCGGAACTTGTTCATGAAGAAGTTCACGCGCGAGCGCGTGGTTCCGACCATACTCGCCAGCGTCTCCTGGGAAACTTTCGACAGGATCCGTTCCGGCTGGTCCTGCTCTCCGTAGCGGGCTAGGAGCAGGAGTGTGCGAGCCAGGCGCTTTTCGCTGGAGTTGAAAAGCTGATCGATCAGATCCTCTTCGACGCGGATGTTGTGCGACAGCATGTAGGCAATAAATCGGTCGGAAAATTCATGCTCCACGTGAAGGACACGAAGTAACTCCGCTTTCTGGATGGCAAGGAGAGTGGTCGGTGTGACGGCGGTCGCCGTACCCATGCGGATCGTCTGGCCCGCCATGCAGCCCTCGCCGAAAAAGTCGGTTGGGCCAAACATCGCCACGACCGCTTCCTTGCCCGAGCCGTTAACCACGGAGAGTTTCACGCCGCCTTTCTGGATGTACATGATCGTTTGCGCGGCGTCGCCTTGGGAGTAAATGCATTCACCCCTCCGGAACTCCACTACTTTTCTCGCTACCCCCGCGGTATCGAGAAAAATTTGCGCGTCGAAGGAACTTGCGGGCTGTTTGGTTTTCAGTTTCAATGGTTCGTTTTCTGGGGCGAGAGCGCCATCCTGGGGACGGGGCCAATCACCCTAACGCTACCACTTTGCCCTGTCGGGGAACTGTATAAAAGTGAACAGTCAGGAGTTCGCTCAGCAGAACTACTCCCCCTCGTGTGCGGCTTTGCCCGCGCGGAATCTCATCGCCGAAATAAATTGGGGATGTACCAGCGCGCGTAGGTCGCCATTCCCAGGAGTATGATGGCCCACCAGGCTATAAGGACGGTCCGCATCCACAATTTGTAACGGGTGAGTCGGAGTTTTTCCGGCATGAGAGTGGTGCCGGCCGCGAGCAGAATGTACACTCCCGCGCATTCAACGACCGTTCCGAGGGCAGCATGCGCGGTGGCCAAGGCGTAGAAAGACCTGCCGAGCTTCAGGGGAATCCTCGGGCCGACATGCTGGCGAAACGAGGGCAGCATCACCACCGCGATGACGGCGGCGTTGAGCAGCACGATGATCGTCTGGCACCACGCGTGCGCCCGGAACTTTCGCACGCGCGCGAAGATCGCCCCGGCGAGCAACCCCAGGCCCATCGCAAGCTCGAGAAGCAGAACGAGGTCTGCGTAGAATGGCGCTGCTGTCCCCAAAAAGCCTTCGTGCAAAGTATTGTCCTAGTGGTTCGCCGACGCCTGGCGCCATGCGCTTCGCCAATAAATCCTTGATGGGAACTCAGGCACGACGAGGGTTATTTCCTCGGGGGCTCGCGAGTTGGGCGCGTTTTATCCCGGGCCGTTTACGCCACTCAAGAATCCACCCAGGTGGCCGGTTAGCGCGACGATGGCGACGGCGGCAAATTCGATCCATAAACGATAGGTCGGGGGCATTTGCGTACGCTTGCGAGCGCGAAAGTGGGTGGCCCAAATCAGCCAGATCAGCAGGCTCGACGTCCAGCCGAGGATCATGTGCTCCAAAAGGATACCCTTCACTTTCTGCGCTTCGAGCGCGAATCTCCAGGCGAGGATGCCCGTTGCCAGCGTCGGAATGGTTGAAATGGCCGCTGCCATAAAGTTGAAGTAGGCCGCTTCCGCCAAGCCGCGGCGTTTCTTCCAATGGCTGATGAAATCGAACGCGGCGCCGGTGATTAGAAGGGCGATCGGGAAGTGGATCAGCACCACATGCTGGGCGTGCTTCGCCAGCAGAGTGTTGTTGATGTCGAAGGGATTCAGGCTCATCGACTATTTACTTGACCACGACGGTCGCGGTCATTTTCGGGTGGATGGAGCAAAAGTAGGGATAGGTTCCGGCCTTCGTGAAGGTGAAGGAGAACTTTTCGTCGGTATCGAGAACCTTGGATTTGAAGACGCTGTCCGTGCTGACGACGGTGTGGGGAATGTCGTCGCGATTGATCCAGGTGACCGTCGTTCCGGGAGCCACCGTGAGTGTCGCGGGGCCAAAGCTGAAATTGTCGATTTTCACTTCGGCGGTTGCCGCTTGTTGCGGATTCGCCGAGAGTCTCGGCGCTGCTGCCAGCACCATGGTCATCATCAATGCCACGGCCGTAAAACCTAAAACCCAAATCGTTCTGCTGCTCATTCGTTGTGTCCTTTTCTGATTTATCCGAAAAAACCTCTTGCCGCGAAGGGTTTTCGCTCTTGCACAGGTTCGGTCCGTGTCGGAGTCGACCTGCAATAGGTAGACAGTTTCGGGCCGGGAATTATTCCAGCCATGCAGATCTTTTGCTGAGCGAAGCTTCGGCTGTGAGTAAAGGCGACCCAAATCGGCCTGTTTTCAAAACTTTGGCGTGCGGCTGACTGCGGGCCCGGGAACACGCCGTGTCTATTCAGCCACGAAACCCCGCCCTGCCAGCCTTATAAGTTCCCTATTTTCAATCCGTTAGAATCTGGCTGCCTACCTGCCATCGACTACAGCGAAGAGTTGCACAGCCCAGCGCACCTCGGGAGAACACACATGGAAACGATTCTTGGATTTGCTGGAGTGGTCGTCATCACGATGCTGGCGCTGTTTGCCGCGCTGGCCCTGCAGACCGCGCTTCTTCACCTCACGGTCCGGCTGATGCAGCCGGCTACCGCGGACCGCCGCCCGATGCGCGTGGCGGTTGCGCACGGCACGCGTATGGTTGCGCGCGCGTTTCAGATGCAAAGGTAACTTCACGGAGAGTTTCCGGCACAACACCTGAACCAGGGTGCGGTTCGCTCCTCGCAGGGTTACCGGAAGAAGGGAAAAGGGGAAAAAATCATGCTGGCACTGAAATACATTCTGATGATCCTCGGGGTCGGCCTATTCGGCAGCTCGGGGATTCTGGTCGCGTACGACATTTACATCGCTGCAAGGCTCAGGTGGCTGCTTGAGCAAACCAGTGGGGACCCGGGGACGGAGGCGGTGCAGCACAAGGCGGCGCGCCCTTTCGGTCCGGTACGGTGGAGACTGGCGCTGCAGTTGGCGGCGGTCGGCATCGTGCCGGTGCTCCTGGCTCTGTGCATCGTGGTAGTGCCCGATGGCACCGCGGGTATTCGCGTCAGCCAGCTTTCCGGCGTGCGCCCCGGTACGTTGTATCCGGGCGTGCATTGGGTAACGCCGCTGGTGGATGAAGTGGTTCTGTACGATACGCGGGAACAGGTGTACACGACTTCGGCGAGCGCGGGAACCAAGGCGGGCACGGAAGTTCTGACCGTGCAGGCACGCGAAGGATTGAACCTTGGGTTGGCTGTGAGCGTTCGTTACCGCATTGATCCCTCGAAACTTTCCAGCATCCACCAGAATTTGCCGCAGCCGGTTGGCGAACAGGTGGTTGCTCCGGTGGTTTCTTCCACGTACCGGCAACTTGCGCCCAACTATGTGACCCGCGAGATTTTTGCGGTGAAGCGTGAAGAGCTTCGTACCCAGGCCGCCAATATGATCAAGACGCGCTTGGCTTCCGACGGAATCGTTGTGCGCGAAGTGCTGCTGCGCGACATCCAGTTGCCCGCGGAATACGCCAAGGGGCTTGAAGGCTTACTGCTGAAAGAGCAGGAGAACGAACGGCTCGGCACGGAACAGGAGATCAAGCTGAAAGAAGTGAAGATTGCTGAGCTGGAAGCGGATGCGCAGAAGGCGCGCGACGTAAAACAAGCCGAAGCCCAGGCGCAGGTTCGCGTGCTACAGGCCAAGGCGGAAGCGGATGCCATGCAGTACACCCTTCCTTTGAAGGAAAAACAGATCGAGCAGACCAAGCTCGAAGCGCAGGCTCGCAAGGAATCCACTTTGCAGAATGCGGAAGCCGCAGCGCAGGCCAAGATCATCGACAGCAAGGCGGAACTTGAACGCCAGCACAACCTTTCTGATGCCGAGGCCAACCGGATTCGCGTCACCGCCGCAGCCGATTCCGAGCGCATGAAGTATGAAGCCGCGGTGCTGAAGCAGAATCCGATGCTCATTCAGAAGATTATTGCCGAGCGGCTGTCGGACAAGCTGCAAATCATGATGGTGCCGATTGACGGCAAGAATTTCTTCGCATCGGACGTTATGCGCTCCGCGTTCCAGGGCGGCGTGGGTGCGGGTTCCGGTGGAGATGACTCCGAAGATCCCGCGCCGGTTGCAACTGCCGCGGCACAGCGCAAGGCGAACAAGCGCCCGTAACACGAATTTCGGGGAGGCGGTACGAGCAAGGCCGCCTCTCAGGAACGCCGGCCAATACCCCTGCGGGTGGCCCGGACCGCGTCGCTGGAGGAGCAACCATGAGCAAAAAGACAAGCACCGCCGCGCTTGATTCGTTTTGCAAAAGGCAGCTCACAACCCGGCGCCGCGCTCCGCGCCACCCGGCCGGTGGAAGAAGAGAGAGAAGTAATGAAGTAAGGAAGCAAGGAAGTAACGAACGAGCAAGAGAGTTTGGGCAGGCGCAGATCGCAGTTAGAGGGGAGGACGTCATGAAGAGGAACGCCGTTAGCGGGACTGCAGGGAAGCTTCGCGTGATTTTACCGGCGATTTTGCGGATTACTTTCTGTCTGGCGATGTGGACACTGGGTGCAATGATGATGACGATCGCGGAAGCGCAGACGCGGGAGCATCGCGCGGTGCAGATGATTCCCGTGGACCGCGCGCGCGTCGAAAACCTGCAGCGATGGGTCGACGCCGGCCATGATACGTGGTGCCGCAACCCGCAATTTGTGGCGGCAATGACGCTGCGCCGCGTCGCGCCGGAATTTTCGAATTACGATTTTGAGTTGGCCTCGCTAACGACCGGTAAGGAAAGAGTCTCCCCAACGCAGGGGATCTACACGTTTCACTCCATCGATGGGCACACTTCCTATCGCATTGCGCTGCGGCGCTTCCGCTGGCAGAACAAAACCCCCTCTTTACGCGAGGAGCGGATTTGGGTTCCCGTGCGCAGCGAAAAGATCACGCGCGACTCGCTCGATTGAGGTTGGCGCACATGGCTTCCACCAAACAAAAAGACAACAACCCTCTACTGACCAGCCGGGCGGCCCTGACCATGCCGTCCGGCGCCCTTTTTCGCATTCGGGGATTCCATGAGCGAGTCCGGTTCAACAGGCAATTTCGGGAAGGGTGGTAGCATCTATCTGAAGGAACTTCGAGAGGTGAGGATTGCGGCGAACGGCGGCGGCATTTGTTGTGTGGGCGATGGCGATTGGGGCGGGAGTTGCACAGGCGCAGGCTCCTTCATGCGCGGATCTGCGCGCGCAGAAGGAAAAAGTTTACGGATTTCACCTGACCCAGCTGAATGAGGCGCTGATTGACGCGAAGAGCAAAGAGATTGACGCCTACTGGAAACAGGTTCAGGGGGCGGGACCCGAGGGCGTTAGCTGCCTGAAGGAGATGCTTGCGGCCGAGAAGACCGACCACATTTTTCAGTTCGATGCCGCGTCGTTTCTTTTTCAACTGGACAAATCTCCGGAGTCGCTGAATCTGGTCAAAGACGCGATTGTGCAAACCGATTTTCAGGAGACCGATCCGGCTAACTATCTTTCACTAGCCCTCGAGCTGGGACAGCGCGGCGTGAACATCCAATCCCTTGCCGCCAGGCTATTGCTCTTCCCAAATGCGATCATCCACATTTCCGAGCACTCCCTCGATCTCGATTCGGATACCGCGGCGCTTTTTCTCTACGGCAGCATGGATTCCGCGAAAGCCAGCAAGGCGCTGATTACGCAGCTCCAGGCACAGGAACCGTTTGTGCGCGCAGCCGCGGCGCATCTGCTTGGAGAGGAGATGACCGAGGACGCTTTTCGCACCCTCAGCACGTGGGGCGGTCTCGCCGACGTGAAGGAGGACTATCGCCGCAATGATATTCAAGCGGTGATGAAATATCAGGCGCCCGACCCTGCGGAGTTCGCCAATCCGAAATGGACGCGCGAGCAGGTGCTGAAAATCATCGCCGGGCTGCCGCACACGAGGAAAGAGTTCGATGACGTGATGGGCACGCGGGGCGCGGAATTTGATAAACAGATGCGCGAGAAAAAGCCTTCGCAGGAGGATCTCGCCAAAGCCGTCTCCGAGAGCGAGCCCATTTACGGAATCTCTGACCGCACTGCGTTTCAGAACAGCGCCGTTGCCACACTCAAGGCCGAGGACTTTGACACCCTGCGAGAAGCGCGGCGCAAAGCGCTCTACAACATTTCCGATGAGAGCCTTTCGGAATATCTGGCATATACGCAGGTGATGATCAGGCTGCTGAACCGACTGGATCTCTACAAAGATTACCGCGCTCACTGAGGCGGAAAAGACAGGGCGTGGCGCGGCGGAGCGAGCGTGCGATCTTTCGGGAAAACTTATAGCAAAATATTTTCGGCACACTTGCTTTTTCCTCGGGTTGTAATTCCGATTGCCATCTTGGTGGCTGGCGGCTGCTTGTCGATGCCCGCCTTGGCTGACGGAGACGTCGCATTGCGGGAAACTTCGCAGCGATTGGTGGAACGCGTCGCCGCCATTCCGGGGTTGCACGGTGCTTTGCGGCTCGAATGGCATCCGGATGCAAGGTGGTCCGAGGGAGAGAGCAACCGCTGGCAGGAGATACTTCGGGGCGAATTCGAAAAACGATCTTTGAACTTGACGGAAGACCCGGGAGCGCCAGCGCTCGACGTTTTTGCCGCACAAACTCCAACGCAGGTCGTTTTGACCGCGAAGACTCGCATATCCGATCGTGACGAAGTTCGAATCGTTTCCGTCGCCCGGGCACTCCTTCCGCCTGGCTCGCTGCCGGCGGCGCCGGTTCGCTTGGAGCGACAGATGATTTACGAAAGCCCAGACCGCATTCTCGATGCTTCTTCTGTTGGGAACGGCGCGGAGGCAGGCCTGGCGGTTCTGCTCTACAGGAATTTTGAAATCGTGGCTTTGCGCGTAGATGCGAGAGGCGCTGTGAAGCAGAGCGTGTCGTTGAATCCGGGAAACTTGAAGCCGTCACGCGATCCACGCGCGGAAATGACGCTGCGGGGAAGCATGGTTTTTGTAGAACTTCCGGGCAAGTCTTGTGAATTCTTGTGGGAGTCGCCCGCCGAGGTGAAATGCCGTGCGGAGAAGCCTGCCGCCGCCGACAAGTCCGTCTGGCGCGGGGCGACACTGCTGACTTCACCGTGCGACGGAAACAGTTGGAAATTGCTGAATTCTGGAAGTGATCCCAACACGAGGGAAGTTTTGCAAGTCGTTCCGGACGGACCGCTCCGTGAAAGCAGCGCCGCGGTGCTGAGCGAATTTCCCGGCCCGATACTCGGCACCAACGGGGAACAAAATCCGAGCAGCGCGCTGGTGGTGGCCCAGAATTTGCGAACAGGGAACTATGAGATTTACAAAATTGCGCTGGCTTGCGGGAATTAGCGCCGCGATCGTCGCGCTGGCCGGGCCCGGCGCGCAGGCTGTGCCGCCACACTATGGTGGAACGCTGCATGTAAAGCTGCGCGAGTCGAGTGTCTCGTTGGATCCGCGCGAGTGGACGCCCGGGTCGCTGTCTTCGGCGGCGAACGAAAAACTGGCGAGCCTCGTGTATGACCGGTTGATCACGCTGGATAACTACGCCAAATTTCAACCTGCGCTGGCAACGGAATGGTCTCACGACGCGGCCGGCACGAACTGGCAGTTCAAGTTGCGCTTCGGGGTGCGACTCTCCGATGGCTCGCTGCTCACGCCGGCTGACGTCGTCGCGTCGCTGCAGTCCACTTTGGGCATAGGGTTCGAAGTCACTGCTGCGGAAAACGGCGTTGCCATCCGTGCCGCGCATCCCGCTCCTGATCTTCTCGAACGGGTGGCTTCAGGCAAGAATTTTATTTTTCGCCGCCAGTCCGATGGCACGCTTTTGGGCACCGGACCTTTTTTTGTGGGGGAATCGTCGACCGCCACGCCGTCAGAAGCGAGTCCCTCGGCGATCAAGCCAGCGAGAATAAAATTTCAAGCGAATGACGGAGCGTGGTCGGGGCGTCCCTTCGTCGATTTTGTGGAAGTAGTTCTGGGTGAGCCGCCTTTACGGCAGCTGCTCGACCTGCAAGTGGGAAAGGCGGACATTGCGGAAATCGCGCCGGACCTGGTTCGCAAAGCCCGCCAGGAAGGGCTGCGCATCTGGAGTTCCGCGCCGCAGACGCTGGTTGCGTTGCGCTTTGATGACGCGCTCGCGGCTCCGGCATCCGACCAGCTTCGGGAAGCGCTTTGGCTGGCGATGGATCGCGACACCATGGCCAACGTGTTGCTGCAAAGGGAAGCTCAGCCCGCCGATTCCCTTTTGCCGCAGTGGCTATCGGGATATGCTTTCCTTTTCGAGAGTCCGATGAACTTGCAACGCGCCAGGGACCTGCGGGCCACTTTCCCCGCGGGAGTGCCAGGCGCGACTCAGTCTTTGCGATTGCGCGTGGATGCTCCGGGCGATCTTTTCAAGCTGATGGGGGAGCGTGTGGCTGTGAATGCGCGGCAAGCCAATTTGCTGGTGCAAGTCGCGTTGCCAATGAGTGGGAACACTTCCGCGGCTTCGAACAGTGGATTGCATCTCATCGCCTGGCATTACGATTCGCTTTCGCCGCGCGCGGCGCTGGAGGCTTTTGTGAAGGAATTGCAGGACGGGGCAGATTTGCCCGCCAATACGACGGATCCCGAGCAATTGTTTGCGCAGGAGCGCCGGTTGCTGGAAAAGCGCCGCATCTTGCCGCTGGTGCTGCTGCCGGAGTATGCGGGCGTCCGCGCAAACGTGCACAATTGGAGTGCATCGCCATGGGGTGATTGGCGGCTGGCCGACGTGTGGCTCGATTCCGACGATCCGATGACAACGAAAGCGCCAACGAGCCCGCAGAAGAAAAGTTCGGCGGCTCGCAATCCGGGGGCAAGACCATGACTTTTCGCACCAAGGTATTCCTGATTTTCCTGATCACCGTGCTGGCTTCCGTATCGCTGGTGGCGTACGGCGTCACTTTCTACACGCAGCGCGCATTCGAGCAGATGGACTCGCAGCGCACGCACGCGCTGGAAGTGCAGTTCGAAAAGGAGTTTGCGCAGCGCGGGGAAACGATTGTTCAACAGGTGGAAAACATCACCAACGCCGACGTAACCGTGCGCATGGTGCTCGATCTGGCGCGGCCCAACGCCGATGCTTCGCTCTACCTGCACGATGCCAATGGTGCGGCGCAGAGCCACGGCCTGGATTTTGTGGAGTTCGTGAATTCCGATGGCACGCTGGTTTCCTCCGCGCAGTATCCCGCGCGCGTCGGCTATAAGAATGACTGGGTGACCTCGACAAAGAACTGGGATACCAGCGGAGCTTTTCTGAAACGCGAGGAGTTGCCGGAGACGGCGGCGCTCTCGCTGACCGCTGTGCGCACGCAGACCGTAGGAAATAAAACGATCTACATCATCGGCGGGCGGCGCCTGGACCAGAATTTCCTCGCATCGCTGGAGCTTCCCGAGGGCATGCGGGCGCTGCTTTACAGGAATCTGGAGCCCACGTTCGTTGCCTCGGCGCTTACGGACGCGAACGGCGGCGTCCCGCAAGCGGGAACGTTTCAATCCTTGATCGAGCAGATTCAGAAGCAGCCGCAGGATTTGATCAAGACAATCTCGTGGAATCACGATCCGGCCAGCGCGGAGACGTTTCACGCCATGCCGCTCAAGGGCCGCAATGGAGAGTTGCTTGGCGTGCTCCTGCTGGGCAGCTCTGCAAAAGAATTGGTGTTGCTGAAGCGCGAGATTTTGAAGATCGCGGCGGTGGTTTCGCTGGCCGCGCTGGTGATTGGATTGTTGCTCAGTTGGTGGGTCTCGCGGCGCATCACACGGCCGGTGGAAGAACTTGCGAATGGCGCCCGCGAGGTAGCTTCCGGACGGTGGGATACGAAGATTGACTTGAAGGGAAGCTATGAAATCGGGCAGCTTGCGAGCGCGTTCAATGAAATGACCGGAACGCTGGCCGCCCAGAAAGAAAAGCTGGTGCAGACGGAGCGCGTCGCGGCCTGGCGAGAACTGGCGCGACGGCTCGCTCACGAGCTGCGCAATCCGCTATTCCCGCTGCAAATCACGGTTGAAAACCTGCAGCGTGCCCGCCAACTTGGCCCGCAGGAGTTTCAGGAAGTCTTCACCGAAGCGACCGCGACGCTGAAGGCGGAATTCGCCAATCTGAACAGCATCGTCACCCGCTTCAGCGATTTCTCCAAAATGCCGGCGCCGGAATTTTCCAAGGTCAACGTGAATGAAGCGCTGCGCGACGCCATCCGGTTGTTCGAGCCGCAATTTACCGCTGTGGGCAAGCCGCACATTGGCACGGAATATTTCTTGAGCGACTCACTTCCGGAAATTGATGCCGATTCGGACCTACTTCACAAAGCGTTTCAAAACCTTGTGTTGAACGCGATGGATGCCATGCCTGCCGGCGGCACGCTTTCCCTGCGCAGCAAAGATGGCGAAGACGCCGTGCGCATCGAGATTTCCGACACCGGAAAAGGTTTGACGCCGGAAGAGTGCTCACGGCTGTTCACGCCGTATTACACGACCAAGCAGTTGGGCACCGGGCTAGGCCTTGCGATTGTGCAATCCGTGGTAAGCGATCATCACGGCACGATTTCCGTTTCGAGCGAAGAGGGCCACGGCACGACCTTTCGCATTGAATTGCCGAAACGCCAAGGCGGGGCCGCGCTGAAGCCGAAGACGGAGGCAAAGCCTTCGGAGAAGGAGTCGGAGCGCGCCGCAACTGCGACGGATTAGCTCCCCGACACAAGGACCAACTTGCCACGCAAAGCCCACTTGCTGCTGATTGACGACGATCCGAACACGCTGGCTTCCTTGGCGCGGGCATTCCGCCTGGCAGGACACGAAGCGACGGTTTGCGATAATGCTTCGCGCGCTGTCGAACTTGTGCGCGCCGAGCGTTTCGACCTGATTCTTTCCGACGTAGTCATGCCCGGGAAGAGCGGCATGGAACTGCTGGAGGACTTGAAGAAGGCGGGCGTACAGACGCCCATCGTGCTGATCTCCGGACAGGCGAATATCGAGATGGCCGTGAAGGCCACACGGCTAGGCGCGCTGGATTTTCTGGAAAAGCCGCTGAGCACGGACAAGCTGCTGCTCACCGTCGAAAATGCGCTGAAGCTTTCGCGCCTGGAAGACGAAAACCGCGAATTGCGCCACCGGCTGGGCAAGCACGAACTGGTTGGCTCCGGCCCGGCGATGAAAAAGCTGATGGCGCAGATCGAGCGCGTGGGTGCAAGCGAAACGCGGGTGTGCATCCTCGGCGAAACCGGGACGGGTAAAGAACTGGTCGCGCGGGCAATTCATGAAAAATCGCCACGGCGGGAAAATCCGTTTATCACGTTGAATTGCGCGGCCGTTCCGGCGGAATTGATCGAGTCGGAGCTCTTCGGCCACGAAAAAGGTTCTTTCACCGGCGCAGCGGGACGCCACCTGGGAAAATTCGAGCAGGCTGAGGGCGGCACGCTGTTCCTCGATGAAATTGGCGATATGCCTCTTTCCATGCAGGCAAAGCTGCTGCGCGTGCTCGAAGAAGGCGAGGTCGAGCGCGTCGGTGGCGAGAAGCCTATTAAAGTCAATGTCCGCGTGATCGTGGCGACGCACCGCAACCTGGAAGAACTTGCCAAGAAGAATGAGTTTCGCCCCGACCTGTTTCACCGCATCTATGTATTCCCGTTGTTCCTGCCGCCGTTGCGCGAACGACCCGAGGATTTTCCGGACCTTGTGACCCACTTTGCGCGCCAGGTTGCAGCGCAGAACTGCTGGAAGGAAAAGCTTTTTTCGCCGGAGGCGATTGCCGCGTTGCGAAAATATGCCTGGCCGGGCAATGTGCGCGAACTGCGGAACATTGTTGAGCGCCTGGTGCTGCTCGCAGCGGATGATGCGATCAGTGCCGAGGATGTGCGGCTGGTTCTCCCTGGAGGCGAATCCGTAAGTTCCAGTGGCAGCGTGGAGACAGGGCAGGGAACACTCCTCGAGCGCACCGAAGCCTTTGAACGCGAAGTCCTGCTCGGCGAAATTCGCCGCCACAATTTTCACATGACCAACGTCGCGCGCGCCCTGGGCCTCGAACGCAGCCACCTCTACAAAAAGTGCCAGCAACTCGGGATCGATCTGCAGTCTCTCCGCAAGCCCGAGTAGGTCTTCCTATTTTTTATTTCTCAATTTGTGGAAGAGCTCTAATGAAGGACTCGAAGTGTGCGTCAACATCAAGAAGAACGGGAAGTTTTACCTCTTGACCGTTATATACGACAAGAATGTAGTAAGAAGCTAAACGCGTCTGCCCGATCTTGTACCCGTGAATATCCTCGCGCCGTAGCTTTTGCCTTGTGAACCAACTTACGATTTCTACTTCGTATTCTCCCAAAATCACCCGCTTGTTGATGCCCTGGGCACAAGCCAGAGCGAACACTGCCGCCACAGCATCCATCACAAGAACGTCCCACCACGGCAGAGGGCGTTTCATTATTCGCGCCAAATGCAAGAAACTCATAAAAACGAAGAAAGCAAGGAGAGCAGTGGAAAACCACGCGTAGAATAGGCGCCATCCGCGATCAACTCTGTAGATCCGCGGGACTTGTTGCAGATCTGATGCCTCCGCGCACATAAGCCGAGTCTAGAGCTAATCCATGACAACAGCGGAGCATGCGAAAGTTCAGTTGCTGTAAGGATTACTCCCCACTTCCCGGTGCTCTTCAATAACCCATTTATTTGCAATTTGTTACGTCATGCTCCGATTTCGCTTGACAAATTACATATTGCTATATAGAAATAGCATATCGCAATACACCGAAAGGCGGCCCACCATGACTCTCGGAGACAAACTTCGCTCCCTTCGGGCCATTGAGGGTTCTTTGCGCGGAGTTGGGCGGCCCATGACGCAGGCCGAGCTTGTAGAAGCCATGAAGGAAGAGTTGGGGCGCGGTTTGAGCCAGGCGTATGTCTCGCAACTGGAGAGCGGCGCGCGGCCACATATGACCAACACTTCCCGCGAGCTGCTGGCACGCTTTTTCCGCGTCTATCCGGGCTTCCTGGTGGACGACCCCGAAGGGTATTCCCGCGAACTGCAATCCGCGCTTCGCATGACGGACTCGACCGTAGATGCCTGGCTCTATGCCGGCGCCGATCAATTCAGTTCGGATCCGGAACTCGAGAAAGCGCTGCTGGCCATCGCGGAGCATCCGGATTCCCGCAGCGCGCTTTTGCTCCTTGGCGAAATACTTCGCACGCCCGGCCTGGCCGAGCGGCTCGGCGAAGTCCTGCAACCTTCGGCAATCACTGGCTCCGGCCATCCGCCGCCAATTCCTTCACAGAATTAACCCCTAAAGGGCCAACGCACGGTTCGTCTGAGTGGCGGGGTGCCGCTCCACGAGGTGTCGTATGACTTGGTCTGACTTCTATCTCTTCTGTTTCCTGGTGGGCTTCTCGCTGAGCGTGCTGTCGTTTCTCGCGGGCGCCGTGCACCTGCACCTGCCATTCAAATGGCATCTGCCGTTTCATGGCGGGCATCACGGAGTTGGCAGCGGTATCGCCAAAGGTGGTGCGCACCTTTCCTGGTTCAACGCGTCCAGTATCTTGGCGTTCCTCGCGTGGTTTGGCGGGACCGGATACCTGTTGACGAAGCATTCGAACCTGATCGCAATTCTGTCTTTGGCCATCGCCATCACGGCAGGCCTGACCGGCGGCTGGATCGTATTCCGGTTCATGTCGCGGCTGCTGCGCGACACGGAGGTGCAAATGAACGAATGGGATTACCGCCATGAAGGCTCGGTCGGCAGGGTGAGCATCTCGATCCCAGCCGGCGGCACCGGGGAAGTCATCTTCGAACAGCACGGTGTGCGGCGCAGCGCAGGCGCGCGTAGTGACAATGGTTCCCCGCTTGAGAAAGGCGCCGAAGTGGTCATCAGCCGCTACGAACGGGGCATGGCCTACGTCCGCAAGTGGGACGAGTTCACAGGTGGAAAAGTTTAAGGGACTGAAGAACGCTGCAAACAGTTCCGGTCGGGTGAAAAAGGGAGGTGGTTATGTTTGAGTTCTCGAGTGTTTGGGTCATCGCCGGTCTGGCGGTGCTCGCAGTCTTATTCCTCATGGTCCTTGCGGCGCGGATGTATCGCAAAGCAGGGCCACACGAAGCCCTGATCGTTTACGGCTTCCGCGGCACGCGCATCATCAAGGGCGGCGGCACGATCATCTTTCCGATGGTGGAGCAGTGCAAGGAACTCTCCCTCGAATTGATGTCGTTCGACGTGGCGCCACAACAGAGCCTCTATACCAACCAGGGCGTTGCGGTCACCGTGGAAGCGGTGGCGCAGCTCAAGGTGAAGTCGGATCCGGTGTCCATCCGCACCGCAGCCGAGCAGTTCCTGACCAAGCGCCCGGAGCAACGTGAAGGACTCATCCGACTTGTGATGGAAGGGCACCTCCGCGGCATCATCGGGCAGCTGACGGTCGAGCAGATCGTGAAGGAACCGGAAATGGTTGGCGGCCACATGCGCTCCACGTGCGCCGACGATATGAGCAAGATGGGGCTCGAAGTGGTGAGCTTCACCATCAAGGAAGTGAGGGATAAAAATGAGTACATCACCAACATGGGCCGCCCGGACATCGCGCGCATCAAGCGCGACGCCGAAGTAGCCGCGGCCGAAGCCGATCGCGACATCGCCATCAAGCGCGCGGAAGCTTCCCGCGCTTCGGCGATTGCGAAGGCGCAAGCAGACCAGGAACGCGTGGCCGCGGAAACCGCTTCGATGGCGAAGCAGGCGGAAGCCGAGCGCGACCTGGACATCAAGAAAGCCAACTACCTGGAAACCAGCAAAAAGGCCCAGGCGCAAGCCGACAAGGCCTATGAAATCGAAACCAACCGCCAACAACAGACCGTGATGCTGGAGCAGGTGCGCATCCAGCAGGTCGAACGCGAAGCGCAGGTGAAGGTGCAGGAAGCCGAAATCGCGCGCCGCGAACGCGAACTGATTGCCACCGTGCTGAAGCAGGCGGAGATCGAACGGCAGCGCATTGAAACGATCGCCAACGCCGAACGCCAGCGCCTGATCAGCGAAGCCGAGGGCCGCGCGTCGTCCATCCGCGCGCAGGGTGAAGCCGAAGCCGAGATCATCTTTAGGAAGGGCGAAGCGGAAGCTCGTGCGATGAACGTGAAGGCGGAGGCCTTTCAGGAGTACAACCAGGCCGCCGTGCTGGACAAGTTGATCACCGGTTTGCCGGAAGTGGTGCGCGCATTGAGCGAGCCGCTCAGCAAGGTGGACAAGGTGACCATCGTTTCGACCGGCAATGGAGATGCCGCGGGAGCGTACAAGCTCACCGGCGACATCACGAAGATCGCGGCGCAGGTGCCCGCGCTCTTCGAAGCCCTCTCCGGCATGCAGATGTCGGAGTTGCTGAGCAAAGTGCGCCTGATCGGCGACAAGGCGCCCAAGCCCGAACCACCGGCGATTAAGGCGTAAGCATGTTCCGCCGGAGCGCTGCGCGAGCGGCGCTCCGGCGCTGCAGTAGCACAGGCTTTAGCCTGTGTCCGAAGTCGAAGTCGGCCGAAAGGGTGGCTTATGGAGGAAAGGGTCATGAGTCTGACGTCACAGCAAAAGCGGGGGCTGTTCTGGGCGCTGGGGATACTCATCATGCTAACGCTGAGCAGTGTCGCCTGGGCCCAGATCAACACCGCGCTCACACATTGTTTTTCGTTGTTTTGACTGTAGCTCAGGCCTTCAGGCCTGAGGGTTTCCATAGCGAGGGCAATCATCTTACCGCTTTGGAAACCTTCACCCCTAAAAGGGGTGAGCTACAAATCTTCGCTAATTTAGAAAGGAGCAGCACCATGGGACTCTTAGAACGCGTCAGCACTTTAATTCGGGCCAATCTCAACGACATGGTCGACCGCGCGGAAGATCCTGAAAAAATGATCAAGCAGGTGATCCTCGACATGGAGAATCAATACCTGCAGGTCAAGACGCAGGTTGCCGTGTCCATCGCCGATCAGCACATCCTCGAAAAGAAACTTCGCGAGCAGGAAGACACCGCCAAGGACTGGATGCGCAAAGCGGAAGTCGCCGTGGACAAGACGCAGGACGACCTGGCGCGCGCCGCCCTCGACCGCTACCAGACGGCGCTGCGGCTCGCGCAGAGCTTCCAGGAACAGGTGAACGACCAGAAAGCGCAGGTGGAAACCTTGAAGAACGCACTGGTAAAGCTGGAACAAAAGCTCGACGAAGCCAAATCCAAGCGCGAAATGTTGCTCGCCCGCCATCGCCGCAGCATTGCGCTCGACAAAGCCGCCAAAGCCCAGGTCGCCATCGGCGAAGGTTCGAAAAGCGCCACGTTCGACCGCTTGAAGGACCGCGTGCACCACACGGAAGCTACCGCCTCCGCGGAAATCGACCTGCTCCATGACGACATGGCCGAAAAGCTCAACCGCCTCGACCGCGACACCGAAGTCGAGCGCCTCCTCAACGACCTCAAGGCCCGCAAGGGCCTCCCGGCTTAGCGGCCATTATGTTTGAATCGTTGGTGGGAATCTTAGTTCTTGGAATACACGGGAGCTTCTATTCCCTTCACCAGAATGACTGCCTTGCGTCGGCTGAAGCAGGAAGGATCAAAAGATGACTCCATTCTCTGCCCTTCGTCATTTACTTTGGAAGTCGCTATCCAATTTGGTCGGCGGCTGGATGGGTACCACGATACTCGCCTTGTTAGTTGGTATTGTAATCCCATACACCGCCCGTTCGATTGACGCGCCTTCATAAAGAAAAAGTGGCGAGTCGACTTAGGCTGACCGGAAACATCATAGCGACCGTTTTAATCTGGCTGGTTCTTTACGGTCTGAACATAGCTGCAACCGTTTACAAAGACCATCGCTCACTCATCGAAGCAAACACAGCTATAAACGTCCAACTCTCTGCTCAAGCAGTGGAATTGATGAAGCTTAGATCGTCACTTCAACAAGACGAAGATAAAATTAAGGCACAATCCGTGCCAGAGCCGGCAGATTCGCTGCGGAGGCGGACCGTGCGCGTTGCGGATGAATGGCGCGCGTACCTAATAAAGCGCTCCGAAACACAACCCCCTTTTGCAGGGCCCAACTCGAGTGATCCGAATCCTTCCGAGGAAACCAAAAAGGCGATCCAGGTCTGGCGGCAGTATAGCCAAGAGACGCAAGACTACTACGGCAAACACTTCAGGGATCGCATGATCGGCATCATCAAAGAGTACCAACCTAAAGGGGTTCATACTCACTACCTGGAAAATAGCTTTAGACAATTTATTCCAGGCCTTGCACCGCCTGGCTCTGCCTGGGAAGACTCGCCTATGGACGAGCTTGGCCAATTCCGTGATTTGTCTTACAGAGTGGACGGCCGGGACCACCTAATCACATTTTGAAACACATGCGACAATGGTTAAATGAACCCGCTCCTTGTCGCTGCTCCTGTCGCTGCTTTGGGAGGAGTCACCGCCATAGCTGTGTATGGCGCGGTGTACCCGCGGGCACAGCTTTTTGGGCCAACGGTTTGCCGCACTGGGGCGCCGAACAAGCTGGCGATTACGTTTGATGATGGGCCGAATCCCGCGATCACTCCGAAACTGCTCGATCTGCTGGCGAAGCACAACGCGCGGGCAACATTTTTTCTGGTGGGAAAATTTGTCCGCGAGTGCCCCGATCTGACCAGGGAAATTCTGGCTAGGGGGCATGCCCTTGGCAATCACACCGATACGCATCCCAATCTTTTCTTGTGCGGCCGTCAGAAAACCGAGGAAGAGTTGCAGCGATGTGCCGACGCGATTCGTCAGGCCGCCGGGGTTGAGCCGCGATGGTTCCGTCCGCCGTTTGGCTTTCGCAGTCCGTGGCTTAACGGAATTGTAAAGCGTCAGGGGATGCGGACCGTGATGTGGGCTCTGATCCCCGGCGATTGGCGGGTGAAGCCTGCGGAATGGTTGATCAAGCGCATGAATCCGATCGCCGAGAATGCTCGCAGGAAACTGCCACCACGCACGGGCTACGGCGGCGGCCTGACCGGCGATATCCTTTGCCTGCACGACGGAAATTACCGCCACCAGAACGGTGACCGCGCCCACACCGTTGCGGCGCTCGAGTACTGGCTGCCGCGCTGGAGCGATTTGGGGCTCGAGTTTGTTACAATGGACGAAACGCTGAGCAAGACCGTCGAGGCCTAATGGACGAACGAAGCTTTTACACGGAAAAGGAAGAGATACGCAAGGTCAAGCTGGTCTGCCCCAGTTGCCGCGGCGAATTTGAAGCGCCGGTGCGCTGGAAGGTCTGCCGCAAAAGGAAGGAACTTCCGCGCGGCGCAGGCGAAGAGGATCGCCGCAAGTTTGCGAAAGCGACCTCTTACATGGTGCGCCTGGAAGATCTGGTCGCCTGCTACAAGTGCCGCAAGCGTTTCGAGCTGACCGGCCAGTCCACCGTGCTGATCAACGACAATCTCGGCGATCCGAATGAAGATCCCGAGAATTTTGGAAATCGGTGAGCGAGAGCAGGTGTAAGTTTTTAGCTTTTAGTCCTAAGTAAACCGTCAGAATCTCCGGCGTAATCTCGCGACGCGCGTTGTTCCTTCGCCGTCCGAAACTAAAAACTTATTACTTGAGACTTTGTACTCTCAAATCTCCGGATACATTTCAAAAAACGCGTCAATCGATTGGCGGAAGGTGTCTTCGATCTCTTCCTTGCTGCCCTCGATCAGGTGCATCGCCACACGCGCGGTTCGCCCGCTCTTCAGCACCACAGTGGCTTCCTTCACTTCTCCCAGGTCGTCCACCGGCAATAGCCTCATGCCGTAAATAAGCGCCAATTTCGCCATCCGCTCCCTCCTTACCTCGTTCCCAGACTAAGCGGGTCCCGCTTGCGGGTCAAAGGGTCGGGCGAGGATTTCGTCTCCTGACCAATTCGTGTCGCCGGCGCAGCCTCGGATCTCATAGTTAGTTCGCCTTCATGTCCACGAAAATTCATTAATTCCCGCAAGCATCTCTGTGTCAAAATCTCGCATCGGAGGAAGTACACGGGGGAAGCCAATGAAACACCGCCTATTCACAGCAAGTTTGCTGGTCATCCTCTCCAGCGCGCATGCCTTTGCGCAGGCCCCCGACGGGCCCCAGACCGATCCGCCAACTCCCGCTGCGCGGCCTGCTGTCGCTCCCGCTCCGCGCGTGGCTGGCAACGGGCAGACAATCACTGTGCCCTCTGGAACACGAATCGGCGTGACGCTGGAAAATGGCATTTCCACGTATTCCGCCAAACCGGGCGACTCAGTTTATTTCCGCACCTCGTTTCCCATCACTATCAACAACAAGGTCGTAGTTCCCGTCGGTTCATATCTTCGCGGAGAAGTTACCGACTCCAAGCGTCCCGGCCGCGTGAAGGGCAAGGGCGAACTCCGCATTCGTCTGAATACGCTGATTCTTCCAAACGGCTACACCGTGGATCTGAACGCCGAACCACACAGCACGGATGCCGGCGGCAACACCAAGACAGACGCCGAAGGGAAAATCACCGGACCTGGCGGGAAGGGCAAAGACGCCGAGACCGTTGCAACCACAACGGTGGCCGGCGCGGGCATTGGCGCTATTGCCGGCGGCGGCAAGGGCGCGGGCATTGGCGCAGGCATCGGCGGAGTCGCGGGACTGGCGGCGGTGCTGCTCTCACGCGGCCCGGAAGCGCAGTTGCCGCGCGGTTCTTCCATGGATCTTGTGCTGGAGCGAGACTTGCAATTGGAAGCGGAACAGGTGCACTACACAAACGTCGGGCAGCCGAACACCGTAATCGTCCAGCCCATCCAACAGTAATCGAAAAACCTGATTACGCGCCGCGGCTCTGGCGCGCTTGCTGAAAACGCATGGGGCTGAACGGCGCCCAGTCCGTGCTGACCTTCTGCTTGGTCACCCATTCGCGAATCAGGCGGGCCGTGATGGGAGTAAGCAAAATTCCGCTGCGGAAATGTCCGGTGGCGACCAGCAGCCCGTCCAGATCCGTTGGTCCGAGAATCGGAAGATGGTCCGGCGAATCTGGCCGCAAGCCCGCCCATGTTTCCTCGATTCGCGCGGATTCCAGTGCCGGCACAAGGGAAATCGCTCCGCTCAGGATTTGCTTCATGCCTGCCACGGTGACGCTGCGGTCGAAGCCTTGATATTCAACGGTTGAGCCGGCGATGATTCTGCCGTCATGCCGCGGCACCAGGTACATGTGCCCCGACCACAAATCTTTCTTGAGATTCACGGAGTCGCAACGCAGCGCCATCATCTGGCCTTTGGCCGGTATCACGGGCGCGTAGGCCGCCACGCCCTCAATGCGCGCGCTGAAGCATCCGGCCGCAATCACCGTCCAGCGCGCTTCCACGCGGCCGCTTTGCAGTTGCAATCCCTTGCATTTGGCGCCGTCGCTCCACAGAGCCTTTGCGCCGTTAGCGGGGAATATCTCCACGCCTTTGCGGCGCGCTGCTTCCAGGGTGGCTTCGGTAAGGAGTCGATTGTCGAGCGAAGCCTCATCGGGCCGATGTATGGCCGCGCAAAGTTCGCTCGTTAATGCGGGCTCGATTTCGCGCGCTTCGGGGCCGCTCAGCGCTTCCGCGGGCAGGCCTGCGACACGATGCAGCGCCAGGATTTCGTCCATCTCGGACTGCCCCGTTCCGTTCAGCCACAGGTCGAGTGCTCCGTCCTTGCGATAGCCAACGGTTCTCCCGGAAAGTTCCTCAACGCGCTGGAGGAACTCCGGGTACAGGCGCACGCTGGCCATGCTGATTGGCAGCAGGAAAGCCATCTGTGAGCTTTCCGGTGCAGGGGAAATCATTCCCGCGCTGGCCCAGGAAGCTTCGCGGCCGGGATGCTGCGCATCGAACACCGCCACGCTCAGTCCCTCAGCGGCCAACTCAAACGCGATTGATGCGCCGATGAGGCCGCCGCCGGCCACAACTGCATCGTAGAGTTTCATGGACTTATTCTAGCGCAACGCTCGCCCAGGACAGGTGATTAGGAGGCACGCCTACGGGTTCGGGGCGAATTCCTTCGAGAGGACTTCGGCTTTCTTGGCTTGTGCGCGTGCGCGCTGCCAATCGTTTTCCTTCATCGCTTCGCGAGCGCTGTCCACGAAGCCGCGAATCTTGGAGACCAGATCCTGCTGCGCGGAACCCAGCGTCTTGCCCTGGACGAGGCCCAGATTTCTTTCCGCCACAATCAGGCTTTGCTGTGTCTCCAACTTCGCCGCCGACAACTGTTCGTCGCTGAGCTCCGGGGCAATGATGGGTTCGGAAGGCTTCTCGGCTGCCACGGGTCCCGGCGCCGGCACAGCGGCAACGCGCGGCCTGGCAGGAGCTCCGCGCGGAATGACGAGGCGCGGCACAAGCTCCGCTTCATAGGAAATTTCCGGAGGATCCGTCAGGCTGACATCGAGCGGCTGCGGCACGATGGGACGGTTCATGGCAAGATGATTCGCTGGAAAAGAAGGGCGTTTCCTCTCGACACAGCCGGCGCAAACCAACGCGCAAGCGCACGTCAGCAGCAGCATTTTTTTCGATGAACGCTCGTTCGTGTGAATCAGGGCGGGGATAATCTGCATGCTTAAGCGGCAAGCGGCAACTCGATTCGAAATGTCGTTCCGCGGCCAACCTCCGATGTAAAGTTTATCGAACCATTGTGAAGCTGCACAATTCGGAAGGTGCTGGCAAGTCCGATGCCGCTTCCTCCCGGCCGCGTTGTAAAGAAAAGTTGAAACACTTTTTGCTTGTCCTCCGTTGGAATTCCTTTTCCGGTGTCGCCCACGGTGATCTCCGCCATTTCGCCGCGCCGGCTCAGCGTCAACTGGAGCTGTCCGCCGGTTGGCATGGCCTCGACGGCGTTCAGGACCAGATTCAGCACCGCCTGTTTCAATAAATCGCGGTCCACGAAGACCTCGGGAATTCCGATCGGCAGGAGGCGTGCCACCTGCACATTGGCTTTCTGCAGTTGCGGTTGCGCCACTTCGAGCACTTCCCGCAACAAATCGGCAAGCTGCGTGGGTTCCAGACGCACGTCCATCGGGCGCGAAAAATCCAGGAAACGTTTCACAACGGCGTCGAGGCGGTCAATCTCCACATCGAGCACGTGCACCGCTTGCAGTGCCGCGCCATCCGCGTCGGCAGGCAGCGATTCTTTCAGATTCTCCAGCCACAACCGCATCGAATTCAGCGGATTTTTCACCTCGTGCGCCACGCCCGCGGTGATGCGCCCCACCGCGGCCAGCCGTTCGCTTACCTGCAACTGCGTGTTGATGCTCTCAATCGAATCGAGGTCTCGCAAAGTCACAAGCGCGCCCATGCGGTCCCCCGCCCCCTGGATTTCCTGAACACTTACGCCCACGCGCCTGCGGCCCTCTGCCGTGTCCACTTCTGTCTCCGATGCCACATCGGTCAGTTGGTCGCCATCAAGGTGCAGCGCCTCAAAGAGCGGATGTCCCGGCGGGAAAATATCCGTCACTCGACGCCCCAGGAAGTCCGCTGCGGGCGCGCCCAAGAATTTTTCTGCCGCGGGGCTTACCATTACCGCGCGGCCATCTTTCGTGAAAAGCAGCAGCCCGTCTTCCAAACCGGCCATAACGGAATTCATGTTTTCGCGCAGGGAACTGAAGATTTCGTGCACGCCACGCAACTGCTGCCCCACCTGCTGAATTTTCTGGCGCACCTGACCGAGTTCATCGGTGGTCTCACCCGGCTCCCTCGTCGAGTTTGCGGGAGTGTCGTAAACGCCGACGGAGATGCGTTCGAGTTGCGCCAGGATGTCGCGGATGGGTGCCAGCGCGGCGCCGCTAACGACCGCTGCGAGAAAAGTCGAAAGCACCAGCGCCAGCAGGGCGATCGTGCCCCAACGCTGGAGGCGCGGCTTGATGTCGTTAAACAGGAGAGCGGTTGAGACGGCCACGCGCACTTCGCCAAACGGATTTCCGCGCAGCTTGAATGGGTAATCTACTTCATAGATTCGCGCCCGCTCAGCAAGGGCCCGCACCTGGCGCACAAAGGAGCTTTGCACCAGTTGAGAGAACGGAAGTTTGCGTAGCGCGGTTTTTCCCAACAGAGCGGGATCGCTCGAGACGAGCACGACGCCATCCTTATCGACGATTGTGACTTCATAAATGGAAGGCGAGTCGGTGGCCGATTGCAACCGCGCGGTCAGCCCTTCGCTGATTTCGAAAGCATGGGCCACATAATCGTGGATTTCCTGCGGATCTTCGGAAGCCGGACGCAAGCCTTGTGCCTTCGCGTCTTCCAGTGCGTGGCGCGCCGAATCGAATGCCTCACGCGCCAGTTCATTTGCGCGTTTATCCGTGTCGTGCAGAACCTGTTGGAGAAGAAGTTCCGAAAAGACCAGGGACAACACCGCGGTGGACAGGAGCACCAGCCCCGTCATGATCATCGTCAGTTTTGCGCGCAGCCCGAGCTGCATACCTGGCTAGGACTCCGTTTCTGTTTTCTCGCTGCCGTATTCCTTCAACTTGTTGTGTAGTGTCTTCAGGCTGACGCCGAGCAGTTCCGCCGCGCGCGTCTTGTTGTTGCCGGTGGCCTGCAGCGTTTGCAGAATCAACTCGCGCTCCATCGCGTCCACCGTTGTGCCTACGGGGAATTTGATGGAAGTCAAATCGCTAGGGCCCTTGGTGGCAACCTTTCCAAACTCTCCCGGCAGGGAACTTCGCGAAATCAGGTCCTTCTCGGACATGATCGCGGCGCGTTCCAGAATATTGCGCAATTCGCGGATATTTCCCGGCCAAGTGTGGCTCATAAAAATGTCCAGCACTTCGGCGCCGATGCCGCGCACGCTCTTGCCGTGCTTTGCGTTGATGTCCCGCAGGATGTGCTCGGAAAGCAGCGGGATGTCGTCCTTGTGATCCCGCAGCGGCGGCAGGTGGATGTGAAACACATTCAGCCGGAAATAGAGGTCCTGGCGCATTCCGCCGTTGGCGACGGACTGCTCGGGATCCTTGTTGGTCGCGGCGAGTACGCGAACATCCACCGGCGTCTCCGTTTTGCTGCCCAGCCGCCGCACTTTGCGGTCTTCTAGCACGCGCAGCAGCTTTGCCTGCGTCGGCGCGGGCATCTCGCCGATTTCGTCGAGAAGCAGCGTGCCGCCGTCGGCCAGTTCGAAGCAGCCGATGCGGCGTTCTGCGGCGCCGGTGAACGCGCCGCGCTCGTGGCCGAAAATCTCGCTTTCCATGAGAGTCTCGGGAATCGCGGAACAGTTGATGGCCACAAACGGTCCGGTGGCTCTTGGCGAAAGCTTGTGAATCGTGCGCGCGACGATCTCCTTGCCAGAGCCTGTTTCTCCAGTAATGAGCACCGACGCGGAGCTTGGCGCGGCCATCTCGATGATACGCATCACTTCCTGCATGGGCTTTGAGCCGCCAACGATGTCGCCCAAGCGCCCGGCTTCGCGCAACTGGCGCTGCAAAACCACGAGGTTTCGCGCGTCGTGTGCCTTGCTCAAAGCGCGGTCCAGCAGCGCCCGCAGCACCGGCCCCTTCAGCGGCTTTTCGATGTACCAGAACGCGCCGGACTCGATCGCGGCAACCGCGCGTTCTTCGCTCCCTTTGCCTGTGATGATGATCGCCGGAACATCATGCAGTTCCTCGCCCAGTTGTTTCAGCAGGTCCAGGCCGTTCATGCCCGGAAGCTCCACATCTGCGATCAGCGTGTCCGGTTGGAAATTGGAAAATTTTGCGAGCGCGTCCTCGGCCGTGCTGACGCCCAGAACTTCGTATCCCCACCGCTGCAAAAGCTGTTCGTAACCCTTGCGTGCGTTATCTTCATCCTCGACGATCAGGATGCGGTCCTTGTGCTCGCCGGTTTCTACCGTGCGTACCGCTTTGCTTTCGTCGCCCATGCGCCTGTGCCTCGTCTCCTCACACCACGACTCTATTGTCGCACTTTGGGTGGGTGAAACGACTGTAACAAGCGCCTCACGGAATGCCAAGCGCCTCGCGGCGCTCAAGCATTCCGAAGTTTTATCGATCGGGTGAGTCCGCGGACTGAGGTGGTTTCTACTCGCGGACGAGATACAACGCGCGCTCCAATTCCAGTTCAAGCTTTGCGCCCTTGGGCAGGTCGATCTCCTGACCACGCCCGGCTTCCACCAGATAGGCTTCCAGGGCTCCGAGGGCGGCGCCTTCCGCCGCTTCTTTTTTGTTCTTGTCTTTCACGCCGTGCACCGCACCCATGGCGGCGCCCGCAGCGGCGGCTTGTGCGGCGTCTTTCTGCGTGCTGCTGCGACCTTCGATCACGCCTTCCTGAAGCGGGCCGGCTTTTATGCTGTGATCGCCGGGAACGGAAGCCACCTCGGCGACGATGGGCAACTTGCCGAAACGCGTCTGGATTTCATCAAAGGTCAGCCAGATTTTCGCGCGGCCGGTCGTCCCTGCGGGATCGACGCGGCTAACGTGCCCGACGATTACCGCGCCGGGAGGCAGATAGTTGCCCTGGCCGGCCTCAAGAGGTTCCAACGTGCGCACGTGGAATGCCTGATTCTTATGAACCTCTTTTGTGTTCAAATCGCTTTCGAGCCGCACCAGGAAATGCGTGCCGGGCACGACTGCAAATGCCTCCACTGGCAAGCCGTGCCGATTGCCGTCGGCGGCATGTGCGTCCGCGCGCGAATTTGGCGTCTCCGCCTGCAATTCATCCCGGCTGATTACCGGAGCCTCTTGCGCCGATGCGATTGCTGCGAGGACGAGGGGTGAAGCAACACCGAATGCTCCAACTGCTAGAAATCGCTTTGAATAAGCGTTCATGGACCGACCTCCCGAATTGACTTCAAGGAATGGAGAGCAGCCCAGGGGCCACGCAGACTGGGATTTACGCTGTCTATTCAATTGAAAATAAGGTATTTATGAGGAAAGTAAAGAAGGCACGGTAAGGCACCTGTCGGCTTCAGACTCCAACGCCGTCGGCCCTAGCTGGCACGTAAAATGTTGGTCTACTCCGAAGCCAGAAAAGCTCGAATGCGCTTCAGCACGGCGGCATACATGGCTTCCGTGACCCGACCGGTCTGGGTGTTTTGCTGGCTCGGATGATAAACACCGAAGAGCCGCGGCAAATCGGCCCCGAAAACGCACTCAGCGCCGTGTGAAAAGCGATAAGGCGTGCGCGAGACGATCTGCCCGCCTTGTTTCAAAATCTCCAGGTAGGCGTCCCAGGCTATTTTCCCGAGCGCCAGCACGACGCGCGGCCGCAAAATCTCCAGTTCCCGCTCGAGATATCCGCGGCAATGGAGGATTTCGCTAGGCAAAGGCTTGTTCGCCGGAGGCGCGCACCGCACGGCCGGGGCGACGTAGGCATCCTGAAGGCGCAACCCGTCGTCAAGGTGCACGGAAGTGGGCTGATTTGCGAATCCCGCCCTGTGCAGCGCCTGGTACAGAAAGTCGCCCGAGCGATCGCCTGTGAAAACGCGGCCCGTGCGATTTCCTCCGTGCGCCGCGGGAGCAAGCCCGAGAATGAAAAGTTTCGCGTGTGGATCACCGAAGCCCGGCAGGCCGCGCCCCCAATAAGTCCATTCTCGGAAAGCGCGCCGTTTCTCTCGCGCCACCTCTTCGCGATACTTCACCAGCCGGGGGCACTTGCGGCACGTGCAAACTTCTTCGTGGACAATTTGGAGCACGGACTCTGCGTTCAACGTTTCCTCTTCCACACATCCGCCAGCACGACGGCCTGGTTTTGCTTTTCGTCGTTTCTTCCGTAAAGCAGGGTCACTACGGCGTGCTCGGATTCCAGCTTTCGAATTTCGTTCAATAGATCTTTTTTCTCCGCCAGTTCCTTCCGGTACCGCTTCTCAAACTCCGGCCATTTCTCTGGTTCGTGGCCAAACCATTTTCGCAACGCATCGCTCGGGGCGATTTCCTTCATCCACAAATCCACCGCGGCGCGCTCTTTGGTCAGGCCGCGCGGCCACAGGCGATCTACAAGCAAGCGGAAGCCATCTTCCTTCGCGGGCTTTTCGTAAACGCGCTTTACGCGGATCATGTCGGCCTCACCGCAAGAAATTCAGCACCGTCTCGTGCAAAAGTCCATTGGTGCTCACGAAGCGGCCTTTGTAAATCGTCCGCTCGCCGTCCGCGGTGGTGGATTTGCCGCCCGCCTCTTCCACGATAATGCCCAGCGGCGAGAGATCCCACGGCTTGGAAATCCAGTCGACGGCACATTCGATCGCGCCTTCCGCCACCAGCATGTGTTGCCAGAATCCGCCCATCGAGCGACTGTTGCGCCCTGCATCGGCTAGCCGCCGCATGCGCTCTCGCGCTTGGGCATCTTTGCTGGGTCCCGTGCCGGTTGTGAAAATCATGGACTCCGAAAGGCTGTGCACCTGGGAAACGTGAAGCCGCTGTCCCCCGCGCCAGGCGCCTTCGCCCCTGTATGCCGACCAGCGCGCGCCTCTTTCGAGGGCGGGCGCGCTCACCATCCCGGCAATGATTTCCGCGTCCTCCTCAATGCCAATCAGCGTTCCGAAAGTGGGGATGCCCCGGGTGAATTCCTCAGTGCCGTCAATTGGATCGATGATCATTCGCGCGCGTCCATTGGTTGCCGGGCCCTTCGGAACTTCGGTGCTGGTCTCCTCGCCGACCACGTCGATCGGCAAACCGCTGGCCTGCACCTTGGCAATGGCCATCTGCTCGATGCGCTTGTCGGCCTGCGTCACCACAGTGCCATCCCGCTTACGCTCCGTGCCCATCGCCCCGCCGCGGAAATAGCTCATCGCCATCGAGTCCGCCTCATTCGCGATATCGTCCAACAACGCCCCGTATTTCGCCTGATAACTCATCCGATCTCCCACTGAGTTTGTAGCGGCCACCTTCAGGTGGCCAAGTCTAATCCCGTCGGTCCCGCGGCCTAAAGCAGCGGTCACCAGCCAGATTTGACACGCCTGCCCGCACTCCCTAGCATACAAGTTCACCCCGATGAACGCCCACGCCAACACGGGAACCGTCCTCGACCGCATCCTGGAGGCACGCCGCGCCGAAGTGGATCATCGCAAGCGAGTGCTGCCGGAAACCGCGCTGAAATATGGAGTAAAAGCTGCGCCGCCAGTGCGCGATTTTGCCGCGGCGCTCTCCCGCGACGCCATCAACGTCCTCGCCGAATTAAAACCTGCTTCGCCCTCGCGGGGAATCATTCGTGAACCATTTGATGCGCTGGCACTGGGCAAATCCCTCGAAGCTGCCGGTGCCGCCGCGCTTTCCGTGCTCACAGAAGGCGAGTTTTTCCGCGGATCGCTGAAGAATCTGCGCGATGCGCGTAAGGAGATTGCGCTTCCTGTTTTGCGCAAGGATTTTATTTTTGATCCCTGGCAGGTCTGGGAATCGCGCGCGAATGACGCCGACAGTTTTCTGCTGATCGTCGCCGCACTTTCTGATGAGCAGCTCCGCGAATTGATCGCGCTTGGCCGCGAACTGGGAATGGAGCCGCTCGTTGAAGTCCACATACGCGAAGAACTCGACCGTGCCCTGGCCGCCGGAGCCCGCATCATTGGCGTCAACAATCGCGACCTCAAGACCCTCACCATTCGCGTGGAAACTTCCTACGAACTCATCGAGCAAATTCCCGCTGAATGCCTCACGGTCGCCGAATCCGGGCTGGGCTCCCACGACGATCTGAAAAGGTTGCGCGCCGCTGGCTTTGACGCATTCCTCATTGGCGAGCACCTCATGCTGTCGCCTGACCCCGCGGCGGCCTTGCGCGCTCTTCTCGATCCGCCCGCTTCCGGGGGATAATTCTTCATGGTTCGCGTAAAAATTTGCGGCATCACGAATGTCGAAGATGCGCTGCTCGCCTGCGAGTTTGGCGCGGACGCCATCGGCCTGAATTTTTACAGCAAGAGCCCGCGCGGCATTTCGCCGTTTATGGCGAGCAAGATCATCGGAAAATTGCCGCCATTTGTCGCTTCCGCCGGTGTTTTTGTGAACTGGCAGGCTGCGCCGATTACGGCGCTGGCAAAAGCTTTGGACCTCTCTGCCGCCCAGTTGCATGGCGACGAGCCGCCGCAGCTCGTTACTGAAATCGCGAAGAAAGTTTCCGTGATCAAGGCCTTTCACGTGGGAAAAGGAAGTGCGCTGCCTCCCTTTGCGAAGTACCGCGGAGCCACAACCTTTCTGCTCGACGCGCCGTATTCCGGCCAATATGGCGGCACGGGCCACACCACAAATTGGTACGTTGCCCACACCGCCGCGAAATCTCATCGTATTCTTCTTGCAGGCGGTCTGACGCCCGAGAACGTCGCCGAAGCGATCCTCGCCGTTCGACCGTACGGCGTGGATGTGACCAGCGGCGTAGAGTCGAAACCCGGCAAAAAAGATCCCGCAAAGCTCCGCGCCTTCTTCGATGAAGTCACTCGCGCCAATCGAGCTCTTACCGATGCAAGCCTCCCGTCTCCGCTCCACGCTGCTGACAACGACCCGTTCCCTGGGGTATGGGAACTCGATCCGGAAACTTTGGACTATCAGGTTGGCCGCCCCGGTAGGCGCGCTCTTTACGTGATTGAGCGCTCTCCGGAGGGATTACGGTTCCATCTCGATGGCGACGATGCGGATGGAAAACGGATGACGTTCAGTTACGGTGGGGCTCTGGACGGCCGGGAACAACAGATTCCCTCGAGTGATGCCGTGCTGGTCCTCACGCGCCACAGCAAAATCCTGATTGAGAGCGCTCTCAAGCGCGGCGGCAAAGTAGTGGATCGTTGGACCCGGGAAATCTTGTCTGACCGCGACACCATGCGCATCACCCAGCATGTCGTGCGGCCCGACGGCAGCGAAACTCACAACGTCAGCATCTACCGGCGCAGGAAGTGAGTCCGCTCCCAAGGCAGCCGCCCCAGGTCATGTCGCCTTTTTGCCTCGATATGCGACAATAATAGTTTCCATGAGTACCCGACTGACTATTCCTGCAGCTGTTCCGGGCCGCTTCGGGCCTTATGGCGGCCGCTACGTGCCCGAAACGCTGATGGTGCCCCTCTACGAACTAGAGCGCGCCTACGAACTTGCGAAAACCGACCCCGTGTTTCAGGCTGATTTCCAATCGCTCCTCAAGAATTTTGCCGGGCGTCCTACGCCACTGCAATTTGCTGAACGCCTAACCGCCAAGCTCGGTGGCCCGCGCATTTATCTTAAGCGCGAAGATCTGCTGCACACGGGCGCGCACAAAATTAACAACGCCATTGGCCAGGGTTTGCTGGCCGTGAAAATGGGCAAGCCGCGCATCATCGCGGAAACCGGTGCGGGCCAGCACGGCGTTGCTTCGGCTACCGTAGGCGCGCACCTCGGCTTGCAGTGCACCGTCTACATGGGCACGGAAGACATGGCCCGCCAGGCGTTAAACGTTGCACGAATGCGCATGTTGGGCGCGGAAGTCATAGGAGTGGAATCCGGCAGCAAGACCTTGAAAGATGCGATCAACGAAGCCATGCGCGATTGGGTTACCAACGTGCGCAACTCGCATTACCTGCTCGGCTCCGTCCTCGGCGCGCATCCGTATCCGACGATGGTGCGCGATTTTCAGGCGGTCATCGGACGCGAAGCCCGCCAGCAGATCCTCGCCGCCGAAAAGCGCCTGCCTACGCATCTCTACGCCTGTGTTGGCGGCGGCTCGAACTCCATCGGATTATTCTTCGAATTCCTGAAAGATGCCGACGTGAGAATGGTCGGCATCGAAGCCGGCGGTCGTGGCAACACTCTGGGCGAACACGCTGCGCGACTTGCCGCGCATCAGGGCTTTACCGGCGCGCGCCCCGGCGTCCTCCAAGGCACCTACACTTACGTTTTGCAGAACGAAGACGGCCAGATTGCCGCCACGCATTCCATTTCCGCCGGCCTTGATTATCCGGCCATCGGGCCGGAGCACGCATGGCTCGCGGATCAGCATCGCGCCGAATATGCCGCTGTCGCCGACGAGGCGGCGCTCGAAGCGGCGAAGTTGCTCTCGCGCAGCGAAGGCATCATTCCCGCGCTCGAATCCGCGCACGCTCTTGCCGGCCTCATCCAGCGCCTGTCGCAATTCAAGCCCAGCGACCTGGTCATCCTCAACCTCTCTGGCCGCGGCGACAAGGACATGGACACCTATAAACGCCTGCTTTAATCTGCCAATACCAATGACCATCTCGTCGCAAAACTCGACTCGCATCTCGAAGCGCTTCGCCGAACTGCGAGCCGCCGGTGAACTTGGCATCGTCGCGTACATCACGGCGGGCGATCCGTCTCTCGATGCCACGCACAGATTTGTTCTTGCGCTGGCTGAAGCCGGTGCGGACGTAATCGAACTCGGCGTTCCATTCAGCGATCCGGTTGCCGACGGCCCCACGATTCAGCGTGCTTCCGAACGTGCCTTGAAAGCGGGAGCATCACTCGCGGGAGTTCTCGAACTGGTGCGCCGCATTCGCCAGACAAGTCAGGTGCCACTGGTTCTCTTCACCTATTTCAATCCGGTCCTTCAGATGGGCCTCGAGAAATTTGCGGCTGCAGCGGCCCATGCCGGGGGGGATGGCGTCCTGGTGACCGATCTGACGCCCGAAGAGTCCGAAGATTATCGCCGCATCATCCATGCGCAAAATCTCGATACCATTTTTCTTGCGGCGCCGACGTCCGACGACGAGCGACTCCAGAAAATCTCGGCGTGCTCCTCCGGCTTTCTCTATCTCATTTCCCGCACGGGCGTCACCGGCGCGAAAGACTCGCTTCCCGACGATCTTCCCGGCCTGCTGCGACGCGTCCGGCGCTTCACTGAGTTGCCCGTCGCCGTGGGCTTTGGCATTTCTCTTCCCGGCCATGTCTCAGTACTGGGCGGCCTCGCGGACGCCGCAGTGGTCGGCTCCGCGCTGGTATCCGAAATCGAAAAGGCTTCCTCGATCGAGGCCGCTTCCGCGGCGCTCCGCGATCGCGTCACAGTGTTGAAGGAAGCCGGCCGCAAAGGGCTCTCCCGCCGAGAGGCCACCATATGATTCTCCGCCCCACCGTTTTCATCCGTGCGACATCACCGCGACTTGTCGTCCTGAGGGCATCCGATGAGGATGCCCGAAGGATCTCAACGTTTAGTGCCATCTCGAAATTCTCTACCTTCCAGGGTTGCAAATCGGAGGGCAAGCAATGAACATCTCCGATTGGCGGCAACGCATGGATGAGATTGACAAAAAACTCGTTGAGCTTCTGAATGAGCGGTCGCAGTGCGCTCTCGAAGTGGGACGCTTGAAACACGCGGCGGGCATGCCGATTTACCAGCCGGCGCGTGAGAACGAAGTGCTATCCAACGCCGCGCGGAACAACCGCGGCCCGCTGACGGACGCCGCCATCCGCCGCCTTTTCGAGCGCATCATTGACGAAGCGCGCTCCGCCGAACGCGTCGCCATGCACGGCGATTCAACGGAAGAGAAAGACGCAAAATGAGTTTGAAGCAGCCGTCCGCCGTAGGCGGATGGGCGCCTCTGCCCCGTGGAAAATAGCTAGGAGACAGAAAAAAGATGGTCATCGTAATGCAAGAAGGCGCTACCGAAGAGCAAATCCAGCACGTCATTGACCGCGTTGTCGCCAGCGGTTTCGACGTTCACCGGTCCACCGGCGCGTCGCACACGGTTCTTGGCGCCGTCGGCGTGCACCGCGATTTCGATCACCGCGACTTTGAGCTTCTACAAGGCGTGCGCGAGGTTGTGCGCATCACGCAACCCTTCAAGCTTGCCAGCCGCCAGTTCAAGCCGCAGGGCACCGTGATCGATCTTGGGCGCGGAGTGAAAATCGGTGGCCCGGAAGTTGTCGTTGCCGCCGGTCCGTGCTCGGTCGAATCGCGCGAGCAGATTCTTGCCGTCGCCGAAGCCGTTTCCAAAGCCGGGGCCAAAATCATGCGCGCTGGAGCATTCAAGCCGCGCACTTCACCCTACGCGTTCCAAGGCATGGGAGAAAAAGGTCTGCAGCTGATGCGCGAGGCTGCCGACAAATATGGCCTTTTTGTCGTCAGCGAAGTGATGGATGCTTCGCAAATCCAGATGATGAGCACTTACGTGGACATCTTCCAAGTCGGCGCGCGCAACATGCAGAACTATTTTCTCCTGCGCGCGCTCGGCGAAGTGCAAAAGCCCGTGCTCCTGAAACGCGGCATGTCCGCCACCATCGAAGAGCTGCTGCTCAGTTCGGAATACATCCTGGCCGGCGGGAATTACAACGTCATTCTCTGTGAACGCGGCATCCGTACGTTTGATACATATCTTCGCAACACACTCGATATCGCCGCTATCCCCGTCATCCAGAAACTTTCGCATCTCCCAATTTTTGCCGATCCGTCGCACGGCACCGGACGCCGGGATAAAGTCGGCGCCATGGCCCGCGCCTCGGTGGCCGCCGGCGCCGACGGCCTGCTCATCGAAGTCCACAACGACCCCGACCACGCCCTCTCCGACGGCGCGCAATCCCTGGAGCCCACGCAATTCGCACAGCTCATGAGCGAAATTCGCATCATCGCGCCCGCCGTGGGGCGCCGCGTCGCGTAACGATGCCGCATCTCATTCAACGCGCAGCCATTCTCGGCACCGGCCTCATCGGCGGCTCTTTTGCGAGAGCCCTCCGCAAATACACTCCGGACATCCACATCGCCGGCTGGGACCGCGAGGATGTCGCACACCAACTGAAAAGCTCCGGTGTGGCGAACCAGACATTTTCGGGAGCCATCGAGCCCGCAATTCGCGGGGCCGACCTGATTTACATTGCGTTGCCGATCGGCGTGACCTTGGACATTCTTCCGGAACTCGCACAAAACGCCGCACCGCACGCCCTGGTCACCGACGCCTGCAGCACCAAGCTGCGCATCTGCACGGCCGCCGTCGAGCTTTTCGAGGAGGAAGAATCCACTCCTATTTTCCTTGGGGGACATCCGATGGCCGGCCGCGAACTTTCCGGCTTCGCACAATCAGATGTGGACTTGTTTCAAAGAGCCACCTATGCTCTCGTCGGGCCAACGCAGGAAGACCGCGACCCGCGCATCATCGCCTTTACTAAGATCCTGGAAAAATTAGGGGCACGCCCCTTATGGCTCGGCGCGCAGCAGCACGACTACGCCGTCGGCCTTGCCTCGCATCTTCCGCAACTCACCGCCGTCGCGCTCGGCTCCTTTCTCTACGACCGCCTCGACGAGAACGGCCTGCCCATCACGCTCGCAGGGCCTGGATTGCGCGACACTCTCCGCCTCGCCGGCAGCTCCTATTCCACCTGGCGCGACATCGTCCTCACCAACAGGGAAGTGCTCGCCGCCGCACTCGATCTCTTTGCCCGCCGCCTCGACGATCTTCGCGAGCGCCTCGGCTCCCGTGAGCTCGAAGCCGACTTCGACGCCGCCAACGAACTGTACAAGCTTCTCCGCTCCCTGTAGGCTCACCGCCCACGGCGGGCCGCCACCTATTTCGCCGATGGCTCTTCCTTCAAATACGGCGCGCTCAGCGTTCCCTTCTTCTTCGCTATTTCAATCAAGGTAGGATAGAACTGCACGAACGTCGTATCCACGGCCGTGTGTTGCGCGTGGCAGGAATAGCAATCCATCTCCGTCGGGAACATCTTGGCCGTCGGCGCATTGTCGAAACCAAAGAACGCCCACTTACCGGGGAAGCGGCTTTCATCCTTTACGTGCACCTCGCGGCCCATTACCACGGTGGACTGGTAATGGCCCGCCTTGTTGATCGCGGACTTGCTCTCCGCGCCGCGTACCTCCAGCACCAGCATGGTCTTGTCCGGCCAGGTTCCGTTAGCCAGGAAATACTTGTACGCCTCCGGGTTCACGAACACGTTATCGAACATGGAGTGATCCATCCCGGCTCCCGGGCCGTAGCTCATGTCGATCCCGCTGCTCAGGTATACCCATTCGCGGTAATTTGCAGGGAACTTCAACTGCCCGTCCGCCGTATATTCAGGCAGGTTCGCGGCCACGGGATTCGCCGGGTTTGCAGGGGGGAGCACGCTCCCCAGGATCAAAAGAGCCAACGAGATGCTCAACAAAACGCCAATTCGCAACATTGCTTTTCCTCCATCGGTGTCTAAGCCACTCGGGCTTGAAACTAACCAATCCCTGCGTACCCCGTCTAGAACAAAAGCAACCTCTTTCTGCGTCGAGAATCTTCATGGCTAAAGCGCAGCTCATTTCTACCAGCGAAGCACGCCTCCAGGGCGGCCAATTCTTCGGCGCCGTCCGCCATCGCCTGGAGCATTCCGGGGCGGTCTTCAGCGATCTGCGCCATCCGGTCCCTCGCAAGCTCCCGATGCACTCGCACGAACTGCCCTTTTTCGGCTTGCTGCTGCGTGGTTCTTACGGCGAGCGCTACGGCCGCGAGCAAAAGCAGTTTTCTCCTATGTCGCTGATGTTTCGGCCCGCGGGCATCCCGCATCAGGACGAAATCGCGCCGGGCGGTTTACGCTTCTTCCACGTGGAGTTGCGGCCCGGCTGGAAAGCGAGGCTTGCCGAATGTTCCGGAAAGCTCGATCAAGGATGCGAAGATACTCGCGGCGGCCCACTCTTTTGGTTGACGATGCAGTTGTTTCGAGAAACGTTTGCGGTTGAGCGGGCCGACCCGCTTTCCGTGGAAAGTCTGCTGGCAGAGGTGACGGCCCTCGCGGCACGGCTTCCTCTTCAGGAGAAGAAGCAACCCCCGCTATGGCTCGAGCGCGTGCTGGACAAATTGCACGCCGAATGTTGCGTGCGGCTGACGCTCGATGACCTGAGCGCCGCGGCCGGCGTGCATCCCGTGCATCTCTCCCGCGTCTTTCGCCGCTTCCAACGCGAGGGCATCGGCGAATACACCCGTCGCCTGCGCGTCCGCGCTTCCTGTCGTTATCTGCTCGATCCGGAACTTCCGCTCACCGAAATCAGCTTGCTAACCGGCTTCGCCGACCAAAGCCACTTCACCCGCGAGTTTCGCCGCATCACCGGCCTGACGCCACGCATCTTCCGTTCGCAACTCCATCCTGCCTGCTGACTTGTCGACTCGTACTTTCTCTCGCGCCAGCGGACTCCCATGCGCGTAACACTTGGAGTACACTTCTTCTCGAACAATCGATCGAACCCATTCGATGGACAAACGCATATCTTCCGCCGACACGGCCCTCGCGAATCTCCGCGATGGCATGACCATTTTGATGGGCGGCTTCGGCTTGTGCGGCATTCCAGAAAATCTCATTGCGGCGGTGCGCAGCAAAGGCACAAAGGACCTAACCGTGGTCAGTAACAATGCTGGTGTGGACGACTTCGGCATTGGGCTGCTGCTGCAAAACCGCCAGGTGAAGAAAATGATTTCCACCTACGTCGGTGAGAACAAGCTCTTCGAGCAGCTCGTTCTGAGTGGAGAGTTGCAGGTGGAACTGAATCCGCAAGGCACACTCGCCGAGCGCCTGCGCGCGGGCGGTGCGGGCATCCCGGCCTTCTACACACCCACCGGCTATGGCACTATGGTCGCCGACGGCAAGGAGACGCGCGAATTCGACGGCCGCCACTTCGTTCTGGAGCGCGCTCTGCGCGGCGATTTTGCGTTTATCAAAGCCTGGAAGGGTGATCGTTGGGGCAACCTCGTCTTCCGCAAAACCGCCCGCAATTTCAATCCGGTAATGGCCACCGCCGCCGACTACGTAATCGCCGAAGTCGAGCAACTCGTCGAGCCAGGCCAGCTTCCGCCCGATCAAGTCCACACACCGGGCATCTACGTCAACGCCATCTTTGAAGGTGCCAACTACCTGAAGCGCATCGAAAAACGCACGGTGCAAAAAGTGTAGTGGCCGGTCTTCAGACCGGCTCGTACGTTCTTAGCTGTGAACTGTCGACTGTGAGCTTCTTATGCCACTGACTGAAGAACAAAAACGCGAACGTATCGCCCGCCGCATCGCCAAGGAGCTTCGCGATGGCTATTACGTCAATCTTGGAATTGGCATGCCTACGCTGGTCGCCAATTACGTGCCCGGCGGCATGGACGTCATCTTGCAATCCGAAAACGGCATGCTCGGCGTCGGACCGTATCCACTCGAAGCCGAAATCGATCCCGACCTCATCAACGCCGGCAAGGAAACCATCACCGAACTCCCTGGCACCTGTTATTTTTCCTCCGCCGATTCCTTCGCCATGATTCGCGGGGCTCACGTAGACCTCACCGTCCTCGGCGCGCTGCAGGTGGATGAAAAGGGAACGCTCGCCAACTGGGCTATCCCCGGCAAAATGCTGAAAGGCATGGGCGGCGCGATGGACCTCGTAGCCGGTGCGAAGCGAGTCTTCATCGCCATGGAGCATGCCACTCGTGATAACAAACCCAAAATCCTGAAGAAATGCACCCTGCCGCTGACCGGCGTTGAAGTTGTCGATCACATCGTCACCGAACTCGCCTTCATCGATGTCACCCCGCAAGGCCTCGTCCTTCGAGAACTCGCGCCCGATGCCACACTCGAACAGGTGCAGTCCCTCACGGAACCACGACTTCATCTGCCGGCGAATGGTCCCGCAGTCATGTCGGTGTAAGAAAAAGTTTGGATCCCACGTCCGATAGGAGGTCCCACAGCTATGCATCTCCCCCCGCGTCCCGCAAAGCTTCTTTTCGCCATGTGGATTGTGCTTTGTGCAGTAGTCGCCGGTTTCGGTCAGGACCTCGATGGCCCCAAGCACACATTCAGCGACGCACTCCTCGATCACATGGTGGGCAACTGGAAACTCACCGGCAATGTCATGAGCCACACTGCGGATCATAATGTGACAGTCGAATGGGTGCTCAACCATCAATTCCTGCGCATCCATGAAAAAGACAATCTGCCTGCCGCCAATGACCGGGTTCCGTACGAGGCGATCATTATGGTGGGTTACGACAACACCAGCGAGCGCTACATCATTCATTGGAACGACGTTTTTGGCGGGCGTTTTTCGGAAACCCTGGGCTACGGCACCCGTGCTGGCGATGAAATCCGTTTCGTTTTCGAATACCCGGATGGGCCGTTCCACACCACGTTTCGCTGGAACCCAGAGACCCACCAGTGGAAATGGGTCATGCAGCAAAAAAATAAATCCGGCCAGTGGACCGAGTTCGCGGACTTTACCCTGACACGCACTTCACCAAAGTAAAAACCGCCGGGAAGCGTGGAGGGCACCACGATGGAAACCATTAAGCACAAGGCAAATCTCAAGCAGCCTGCTCGTCAGCGGCCGAAACTTTTACCCATCTCCGAAGAAATGCGCCGGTGGTCGGCCTTGCTCGAATCGGAACTGCTCTCCTGGCCCGGCGTGATCGCCAAGACCATGTTTGGTTTCCGGGCTTTCTATCGCCGAAAGACCATTTTCGCCGTGATCCCGCACAGCCGGGGGTTTGGGCCCGCTTCCTCCATCCTTCTAAAGATGAAAACCATGCCGCCGGCCCTTTTGAAGCGGGCCGAAAGCGACAGCCGCATCGTCACCAACACCCCGGGTAATGGATGGTTTTCGTTCACATTGAGTTGCGATACTGACTTGCACGACGCGCTCGGGTGGCTCAACCATTCCTACGAATCCGCGAAGGGAGGATCCTCAAGGTGAAACCCAAAACGGTCTATCTGCTCCTGTGCATTGTCGGACTTGCCGCGCCGTACGCCGCTTTTCTTCCCTGGCTTGCTGAACACGGCCCCAATGGACGCCTGTTCGTGCAACAGCTGTTCGGCAATCGCATCAGCGCCTTTTTCGCGCTGGACGTGGTCATTTCCGCCGTGGTCCTCCTCCGATTCGTTGCGGTGGAGTCTCGCCGCCTCCGCCTTCACAGCCGGTGGATCATTCTGCTCGCCACGTTGCTGGTGGGCGTTTCGCTGGGCCTCCCCCTCTTCCTTTATCTTCGCGAGCGGCAACTTGAGCTGGATCCATCCACGGCTTGACGCCACGGAAACTCGCCACACAACTCTTCGTTAAATATTGATTTGCGTGCGGTATTCTGGAGGGGACACAGGACAACTTCATGGATCCCAATTCTATCGTCATCGTCAGCCTGCACTCGCCCCGCGAGAAAATCTGGGGCATCCTGCTGGAAATCAATCCCAGCGGCGTCACCCTGCGCGGCGTCGATTTGAATTCCTTCGACCATTTCGTCAGCCAGATCAACCAGCTCGATGCCGAGCGCATCGGCCTGCCAACCATCTTCTTTCCCATGACCCGCGTCGAGCGCATCTCCCTCGACGAGCCATCCGGCTCCATCCCCTCCATGGGCGAGATTTTTCAGCGCAAGATCGGCCGCTCGATCATGGATTACCTCGCGCAGTTTGCCTGAACTGCGCTATTCTTTTCATCAATGAAAGCGCGGATCTGGACCGTACCCAATCAAATTACGTTTTTGCGCCTCGGCTTCCTGCCGTTTTTCCTGATCCTCATACTGTATGAAAAGTATCAATGGGCGCTCCTAGTGCTGTTCGTAAGCGCCGCCACAGATGGGCTGGACGGCCTGCTGGCCCGCAGCCTGGATCAGAAATCAGCCCTCGGCGCGTATCTTGACCCGATCGCCGACAAGCTGCTGCTCAGTTCTTCTTTCATTGTGCTGGCGATGGAAAAGAAAATCGGTTGGTGGCTCACTATCCTTGTGATCAGCCGCGATGTTTTGCTGCTCGTCGTGGCCGCTGTCATTCTGATTATTCAGGGTTATCGGCCGTTCCCGCCAAGTCTTCTCGGCAAGTCCACAACGTTCTTTGAAATTGCCCTGGTTTTCTTCACTGTCTATGGCGCCGCTTATCCCAACGAGCGCGTGAGTATTCTCCTCCACTACCTTGCCTACGCCGTCAGCGCATTCGTCATCATCTCAGGCTTCCACTACGCGGTCACCGTCGCCCGCCGCCTCCACCACTCTGCTTGAAACTTATCGGCCCGTGAAAAGGAAAGGGCCGGCACCCGGCCGGCTACACTGTCTGGATCTTGCCCATTTCGACCTCAACCGCAGCGGATTAATCGGACCAGGGCAGTTTGTCGCGATAGTGCACGAACATCAGCACAAAACTCGCCAGTGTAACGATCCCCGCCAGCCAGCCAAGCACGTAAGCCCTGTTGCGTTCACTTGCATTCAGCGGCGCCCGGTCAGCCATCAGTTTCCCCAGGACGAAACCGGTGGCCAGCCCGCCGAAGTGCCCGTAATTGTCCGCATGCAAAAAAAAGCCAAGCACAAAAATGGAAACCACCCATGAAATCAAGCGGGACCTCAGCGCCTGCATAGCCGCGCCGCTTCGCTTGGTGGTGACCGCGATCATCACTCCAATCAGGCCCATCAGCGCGCCGCTGGCCCCTGCCGCCGGGTGGAAAAACATGCTCAGCGTGAATCCCACCATTCCCGTAAAGATGTAGACAAACAAGTAGCGCGAAGAGCCGTACAATTCCTCGACAATCGGCCCGATATCCAGCAACACCATCATGTTGAAACCAATGTGCAGCAATCCAATATGTAAAAACATTGCCGTTACCAGGCGATACAATTCGTGCAAAATCAGAATCGAATACGGATTGCTGGAACCCAAGCGATAAAGTGTCTCCGAATTCATGCTCCAGATTATGCTGAGTCCCCCGAACTGCCCCGCCTGCATCGTGCCCATCAGCTCTGCGGCGAACATTACAATGTTGACGATCAGAATCGCCACCGTCACCGGCGCGTGCCCGCCGAAAAATTCGGCAAGTCCTTTGCTCCACGCCGCAAGTCCGAACCGAAGGTTTGCTCCGCACTCGTGGCAACGCGTCGCGTGAATGCCCACCAGCGCGCCGCACGCGGGACACAATTGCGGCCGTTTCTCGCCCCCGCCAAACATCCCGCCGAAGATCTGCTTCCAGCGGTCCACCCGGTATTGCCAACGATACGGAAGGGCCAACACTCCTCCTTGCATGCACTTTTGCGCGTTCCTATAATACCGGAATCTCGCCCCGCGTTCCGGTGCGGGAGACAAGGGGCTGCCATGGACAAATTCGAAGAGATTGGCAAGCGGCTGGATGAAGAGTTGACCCGGCTTCGCAAGTATCTCGAAGAGGAAGTCGCCCCAGCGACCGAAAAGCGCACCGCCCAGGTTCTCCGCGATGCTTCTGAGAAACTTTCCGAAGCCGCGCGAAAACTGGAGGCGCGGATTGCGGCCCGAGGTTCGCAAGCCTCGACCGACGCCAAATCGTGAAACCGGCCCGCCTCCGCTCCTTAGCCCTGCTCTACCTTTCGACCCAGCTGCTGCTGGGCTGCGCTGCCAAGCATCCCATTGCCAACCGTCAGCCTCCCCCAGCACCGCCCGCCACTGCTCCAGCGGGAACCGTTGATAACGCCAAGCGAGACACTTCGGTCCCGCCCACTCCTTCGCCAGCACCAGCGCACCCGAAACACGCGAAAGCGCCCCCGATCCCGGCGCCTGTCGGCTACACCGAAGAGGGCAACGCCTCCTGGTATGGCAGCCCTTTCCACGGCCGCCACGCTTCGAACGGCGAGGTCTACGACATGTACAAACTCACTGCCGCGCACCGCACCCTGCCGTTCGAAACCATGGTGCGCGTCACAAATCTCAACAACGGTAAAACCACCACCGTGCGCATTACCGACCGCGGTCCGTTCGTGGACAACCGCATCATTGACCTCTCTCAGGCCGCCGCCCGCGAAATCGAGTCCATCGGCCCGGGTGTGGTGCCGGTGCGAATCGAGGTTCTCGGCAATATTGATGTCACAGCGGGCTTTTTTACCGTGCAAGTTGGGGCGTTCCACGATCGCGGCAACGCCGAGCGCTTGCGTGACCGCCTGAGCGTCAGCTACTCCCCCATCTTCATTCAGCAGTATGATGCTTCCGACGGCGCGTTCTATCGTGTGCGTGTCGGCAGGATTTCGGGGGAGCAGGCGGCTCAGGATTTCGGCGAAAAGCTCCGTAATACTGAAGGATTTACGCCAATGGTAATTCGCCTCGATGAAAAAGTCCCGTCAGGAGTGAAGTGAATGGACCCGAACTGCCTCTTTTGCAAAATCGTCGCGAAACAAATTCCAGCAAAGCTAGTCTATGAAGATGACGACGTGTTCGCCTTTGAAGACATCAACCCGCAGGCGCCCACGCACATTCTCATTTGCCCAAGGAAACATTTCGCCGCCTTGCAGGACGCCGAGCCCGGCGACCAGGCATTACTAGGCAAGTTACAGTTGCTTGCCGCCAAATTGGCCACCGAGCTTCGTCTGCTCACCGGGTATCGCACCGTGATCAACAACGGCGCCGGCGCCGGCCAGTCTGTGTTCCATCTGCACTTGCATCTCCTCGGCGGACGCAATTTCCGCTGGCCCCCCGGCTAACCACTAGTGGTCACCTTCTCCTTGCCCGTCCCGGATGTTTCTGCAGGACGGGCGCCTTTGGTTTTTCCTGCCTTCATGCCGCACAATAATTCTGGAACCTCTCAAGGAGCAAGCATGATCCGCCAGCAGACTGTTCGAGCTCTAATCTTCTCCGGCGTCATCGCAGTCGCGGTACTTTCCACCGGCCTTGCCAGCTATGCGCAACCATCTCAAACCGCGGCGTCCAATCCCGGCGAGCTCACGGTCGATCGCATCTTCCGCGCTCCTTCGCTCTCTGGCCACTTGAACACGGGCCTCGCCTGGACGCCCGACGGCAATCGCCTTAGCTACGTCGAAACCATTGGCACTGGGAAAGACGCGCGTCGCGAACTCTGGGTCGTGGACGCGGCCACGGGCCAACGCTCCGTCCTCGTTCCCGCCGATAAATGGGACGCGGCGCTCACGAATCCCACGGCGGCCAACACCCAGGCCACCGGCCTCGGCCGCCATGCCCCGCCGCTTTACCAATGGGCGCCCTCGGGTGAAGCGATTCTTTTCCAGGGCGCGAATTCGCTCGCCTGGTACGATCTGAAATCCCAATCAAGCCGCGTCCTCGTCTCCGGAACGCAAGATCTTGCCGACCCCAAAGTCTCTCCAGACGGCAAATACGTCAGCTTCATTCGGGATCACAACCTATGGGCGGCAAGCACCGCCGATGGCAAGGAGCACGCCCTGACGCAAGGCGGCACGGAAGATGTTCGCAAAGGCGAACTCGACTGGGTTTACCCCGAGGAACTCGATATCAACACCGCCTACTGGTGGTCGCCCGATTCCGCTTCCATCGCCTATCTGGAAATGGATCAGCGAAAGGTTTCGCAATTCTCGTTGTTGAATTTCGAGTCTTATACCGGTGAAGCCGAACTTCAACGGTATCCCGTCCCGAGCGGCGCAAACCCCATCGTGCACGTCTACGTGGTTTCCGCCGCGGGTGGCACGCCGCGTCTGATGGATACGGGAGCGGAAACCGACATCTACCTTCCCCGCGTGAATTGGGTGCCGGATTCCAAGCGCCTCGCCATCCAGCGCCTCAACCGGGAGCAAAACAATCTCGACTTGTTGCTGGCAGATGCGTCGAGCGGGAAAGCTACCACCATCCTCACCGAGAAAGATCCCTGCTGGATCAATGTGAGCGACGATCTGCGCTTCCTGAAAGATTCGAAACATTTTCTGTGGTCCAGCGAACGCGCCGGCTACCGCCATCTTTTCCTGTACGACCTCAGCGGCAAACAACTCGAGCAGTTGACCAAAGGCGATTGGGAAGTGACGCAAGTGGATGCCGTGGATGAGGCAAAGCGAATTATTTACTTTTCGGCCACGGAAAAATCTCCCATCGAGCGGCAGCTCAATCGAGTTTCCTTTGACGGCTCTGGTTTCTCTCGTATCACCAGGGAAGCCGGCACCCATGGCATTCGCTTCGCTCCAACCGCGGCTTCCTACGTGGACACGTATTCGAACGCGATGACTCCCCCGCGCCGCGACATCTACGTTGCCGACGGTTCTAAGTTAGCGACCCTCGAAGAGGATAAGGTGCCCGCACTCGCCGAGTATCATCTTTCACCCGTCGAATTCTTCATCATCAAGTCTCGTGACGGCGCAACGCTCAACTGCTCGATGATCAAGCCGCCCAATTTCGATCCCTCGAAAAAATATCCGGTGATCACTTTCACCTACGGCGGGCCGCACGCGCAGGTGGTTCTGAATGCCTGGTCGCGCTCCGCCACTTTCCTATGGCACCAGATGATGGCCCAGAAGGGCTACATCATTTTCTCGCTCGATAATCGCGGCTCCGCCGGGCGGGGCCACGTCTTCGAAGAGCCGCTGCACCTGCATCTCGGTGCTCAGGAGCTCTCCGACCAGCGCGACGGCGCGGCCTGGCTGCGCGAGCAAACGTATGTGGACCCAAACCGCCTCGGCATCTGGGGCTGGAGCTACGGCGGCCACATGACCCTGCACGCGATGTTTGAAGCGGGGGATATTTACAAGGTGGGTTTTGCCGGCGGGCCGGTAACCGACTGGCATTTCTACGACACGATCTACACGGAACGCTATATGGGCCTGCTGCCGAAGAACGAACAGAACTATAAAGATTCATCTCCGATCAAGAACGCCGGAAATCTCAAAGGGAAGCTGCTCATCGCGCATGGCACGGGCGACGACAACGTGCATTATTCCAACACGCTATCGCTCATAAACGACCTGATGCGCGAGGGGAAGTATGTCGAGGTAATGGCCTTTCCTGGCCGTGGCCACGGGGTGAGCGACCCGCCGGCCCAGCGCATCCTCTGGGAGCGCATCACCAAATTCTTCACCGACAATTTGTAGCGGCTCCGACCCGGTCGGGGCCTCGCTTGACTTGCAGGTCCGCCCGCCGCGGCGGACGCGCCGCGCTTACTTGGCGTCCAGATCCACGTCTTTGATCGGCAGATCCCAGTGCGCGTCCAGAATCTCAAACCGCCGCTGCTCTTCTTTCTTGTATGTTTCCTGGTCTGGATAGAGCTGCTTGAGCATGGCCGTGGAATCGAAATTGTCGTGCGCCACCGCCGCGCTCTTATAAACAATCGTCACCCGGTAATCCCAACGTCCATCTTCCGTCGTGTGGTAGACGGGCATCACTGCGTACACTCGCAGCATGCGGCCAAGCTCCACATTTTTCTTCAACACCGGATAATGATTCTTGCGAAAGAGCGCGATGAACTCGTCCGCATGGCCCCATTTCGCCTTGTAGTAGTACTCCACGACGAATGGCTTCTCCGTCGCCACGCTCTGCGTCTGAACGCGGGCCCGCAGTCCTATCGCAGCAATGGAGCCCGCAAAAATCATCCCGAACAGCAAAACCGTGCGAAAGCGAGAAGGAAATCGTCCACTCATAAATCCTCCAGTCTTAATTCGCGAATTGTAGCGTGTTTCTGTGAAAAAGGAACGCGGCTCGGCGTGGGGAAACAACTTCAGTAAGCGGCGCGCACCAGGCGGTCCCGAATCGCCGTCCACTCCGGGGCATCGGGCGGCAGTTCCACAGCGATCCAATCGAAAGCCTGCCGGTCGAATTTGTGCAGCGCGCCGTAAAGCTCCGCGGCGTATTCCTCCGGTTTTTCCGGCATGCGCTGTTTGCCCGCTGCCACGGCGTTGTAGTCCAGCCAAAGATATGCGCCCCTGCCTTCCCGGGGCAGATGCCCGCGGCTTACCAGCACAATCCGCGTCTTCGGGCTGTAGTGCTTGCGATGCTGGCCGGGAGAGCGATGCGCCTCGCCCTCTGCAGCGGGCGCAGCAACTGTGTCAGTCACATCGGCCATTCCCGGCCGCAAAACCTCCAGCCCCTCGCGTGTAACCGCAATCACCGTGGACTCAAGCCCCACTTCGCACGGGCCGCCGTCCAACAAAAATGGCGTATCCGCGCCGAACGCCTCGCGCACATGCTCGGCTGTCGTGGGAGAAAGCTGCGTAAAGCGGTTCGCGCTCGGCGCAGCAATCGGCACACGCGCTGCGCGAAGCAGTTCCAACGCCATTGGATGCCGCGGCATGCGCAAACCCACGGTCGACAGGCCCGCGGTAACCTCATCTGGCACCGTAGCCTTCTTGGGGACCACAATCGTCAGCGGGCCGGGCCAATATTGCCGCGCCAGTCGCTCCGCCTCCGGCAGCCACTCTGCCGCCAATTCCTTGGCCTGCTCGATGCTGGCCACGTGCACAATCAGCGGGCTAGTCGCCGGGCGTCCCTTCAGGGCGTAGATCTTGCGCACAGCGCTTGGGTCCAGCGCGTTGGCACCGAGTCCGTAGACCGTCTCGGTCGGGAAAACCACCAGCCCGCCTTCGCGGACGATGCGGGCTGCCTGTTTAATTTCGTTTTTGTTCGCCATGCGCTTCCCTAAATTGTCGCAGATTCCGCCCCCAAAGTTCGGTTATCACCCCGGGATCTCTCATCCACCCGCGTCTTAACCGAGTGGACAAACTACCGTCTGCCGAATCTCCCCCATATCAGCTAAAGGGCGCAAGCTAATAGGTGGGACCGCAAGAGGGAATCGGCAGGGGATAGTACTAAGGTTTGCCTGTAGCGGCCAGGGGGATGTCATGGTGAATCAACGCTTGGTTTGGCTGCTAGCCGCATTGCTCTTTTCTCCGGCATTGCTCTCAGCCCAGCTCACGCCGGCACAAAAAAAGGACAGAGCGATCACTGCAGAAATGGAAGTGGGAGCAGTCGAGCTTGTGACCCTGGAGAAAGAGACGGCTCACGCGATGGCCTTGAACAATTCCAGTTTCTTTCAGCGTGTCTACAACGACGATTTCGTCGGGACGGCTCCGACGGGAGAACTCCGGGACCGCCATGCGTTGGTCGCCGCGATCCAGAATTCCGACGTCAAGTACTCCAGCTTTATCGCCTCCGACATTCACGTTCGCATCTACGGCCCCACGGCAGTGGTGACCTGCACCTGGAGCACCCGCGGCGTGCAAAACGGCCGCAATTTCGCGCGCCAGTATCGGGTGATCCATGTCTACTTAAACAATTCCGCCGGTGGATGGAAGGTTGTCGCCGGCCAGGAGACCCTCCTGCCGAGTTAGTGCGGGCACGGCTGGAGCCGGCCCGTTTCCGCCCGTCGGTTTCAACAAGCGGAAAATCGTTGCATTCGCCAAAATTGTAATCAGCGAAGCAGCGAGCGTCGCATGATACAAGTTCGGCGATATCAACCCTGCCTTCATGGAAACCTGCGCAAGGATGAACGAGAACTCTCCAATCTGGGTCAAGCCCAGGCCCACGCGAAACGCTGTTCCGAAGCGATAGCGAAAAAGCCAGACCACCCCCGTCCACACCACAAATTTGCCGAAAAGCACCAGTCCCACCAGCAGCAGGATCAGCGGCCAGCTTACCCTCCAGGTGCTCGGATCCATCAGCATTCCCACGGACACAAAGAAAAACGCCACGAACACATCGCGCAAGGATTGCGTCTGGTGCGCCAGTTTGTGCGTGAACGGTGAATTTCCCAGGAAAAGTCCGGCCAGGAAAGCGCCGAGCGCCAGCGAAAGTCCCACCGCCTCCGTCAACGCGGCGATCCCAAGGCAAATGGTCACCGCCAGCAGCAACGAGATTTCGTCGTTGCAGGTTCTCTCCACGCGCGCCAGCAAAGGAGGAAACAGCTTCCACGCCGCCACCGCGATCGGCACCAGCAGCAGAATCGCTTTGCCGACCTTCCATGCCGCTTCTCCCAACGTCGCTCCGCCATTGGGCGAAAAGCTGGGGAGCACCACCGTCAGCACCACTACGGCCAAATCCTCCACCAGCGATAGCGTCACCATCAGTCGCCCGTGCTCTGCCGCCATTTCTCCGCGGTCCATCAGCAAACGCAGCAGCACCATCGTGCTGGCCACGGAGATAATGCAACCGACCGCGACCCCTTGGATCAGCGGCCAGCCGAGCAATGCGCCCACCGCCGTTCCGAGTCCCACACACAGCAAAATCCCCAGCGGCGCTCCGACCAGTGCCACCCACTTCACTTTCAAAAGTTCCGGCACCGAAAATTCAATGCCGACGGAAAACATCAGCAGCACCACGCCGATTTCCGCCATCACCTCGAAATTCTGCACGTCGTGCACCCGCGGCCCTGGCGTCAGCGGGCTAAGCAGCAATCCGGCAAGCACATAACCAATCAGAATCGGCTGCCTCAGCCGCCAGGCCAGAAATCCGCAAATCAAGGCGGCGGCAAAGACCATCGCAATGTCTCGAAAAATATAGGAGTGTTCGACCAAGCCGCGTTCTCCTTGGCTGCAAGCGTGGGAAAGCAGTGTAACACCGGCGACTGGCGCGCGAGAGCATTGCTGCAAGTCGGTGGCGAGTCAGTCTCCGATTATCGGGAGTTAGCCTGGCGATTTCAGAGCGACTATTGGTGGCACCGGGATTTATCAAAAGCGATCGGCAACTCGGTGGGAAGTGCTACTTTTCGACACACTGGCCTCTCGATGCAGTCACTGCGGGGCCAATCTGGTCTTCGTTTCGTATAAGTTCCGCTTTTATCGAATGGAGGGTCGTACCCGATTAAAACTTCTGCTCACCTCTGACTAGGAATTTATTCTATGGCGCTTGGCGCTGTGTAGATATTGTGGCGGATAGCATAGTGAATGAGCTCGGCGAGAGAATGCAGGCCAAGCTTGAGCATGATTTTCGCTCGGTGGGTCTCGACCGTCCTGATGGTAATTCCCAACTTGGCAGCAATCTCCTTGTTCGCTTTCCCTTCCGCCAGAAATCGAATTATTTCAACCTCGCGGGGCGTCGGCTGGGCTTGCGAATGCCCCTTTGGGTCCGATTCATTCCCGCTCGTGAGGAATCCCCTCACTACGATGTCAGATACTCTGGGGGTCAGAAACAGCTTACCCGCAGAAACGTGTTTCACCGCTTTTACAAGGTGCGTTGCAAGATCGGATTTTAAGACGTAACCACGGGCTCCCGCATCGAGGACCCGGCGCACCATCTGGTCGGACTCGTGCATGGTGAGGACAACCACTTCGGTAGTTGGGGCTGTCTCTCGAATCCTGCGCGTCGCCTGAAGCCCGTCCAAGTCGGGCATGCTGATATCAAGGATGGCTACGTCCGGTTTCAGCCTATTCGCTTTTTCTACTGCTTCCCGGCCGTTCATGGCCTCGCCGACGACGGTCCAGCCGCGTCGAGCGCGAAGGAGTTCCCGTATGCCGCGCCGGACGAGCTCGTGGTCATCCGCCACTAGGATGCGAAGTGGTTTCGTGCCTCTAGTCATCTGCTGGTATCGTCGCGCGCACCGTGGTGCCGCTGCTGCTGGATTCAATAGCAAGCTGACCGCCTATCAGCGCCACTCGCTCATGCATGCTCGGGATGCCAACCCCAAGCCCAAAGGGCATTTTCCCATTCCGTCTCCGCACGCTTCCGGAAATTCCGCCGCCATTGTCGCTTATCTCAAGCGTGAACTTTCCGGGGTGGCGCTCAACTCGTATCTTGGCTTGGGGACTTCCCGAATGCCGCTGGATGTTCGTGAGGCTTTCTTGAACGACCCGGAAAAGAGCCAACTCGACATGTGGCTTCATCCGTCCGAGGCGCGGCGATATTTCCAGATCAACCTCGATTCCAGTTCGCTCCGTGAAGCCGCCGGCGTAGTGACGAATCGCATCCTCAAGTCCGGCTTCGTCCAACATCGGCGGGTGCAATAGATAGGAAAGGGTGCGGACATCCCGGATGCACCGATCCGCCAACGCTTGGCATTGCGAAGCGAGCTTGCGTGACTTCCGGCTGGACGAAGGAATGGACGCGTGGAGTTGACTCAAGGTAGTTGCCAGAGCGACGAGGTCTTGGCCCGTGGAGTCGTGCAACTCCCTGGCAATTCTACGCCGCTCCTCGTCCTGCAAACGCAAGAGCTGACCCGATAGTCGGCGGAGCTCCTCCTCGGCTCGCACACGTTCGGTGATGTCACGACAAGTGCCCGCAACACGAATCGGCTTTCCTTCTTCGTCATGAAAAGCTTGCCAGCGCTCCTCGAGAATCTTGACGCGTCCATCCGGCATAACGATCCGATACTCGACGGTGCAAGGCGAGCGATTGTCGAGAGACGCTACAAAGGCTCCATCCACTTTCGCGCGGTCCTCAGGATGAATGAATTCGCGGAACTTTGGACGCGTGGGGTGAAAACGAAAAGGATCAGTCTCAAAGATACGGTGTGTTTGCTCTGACCAAATCACGCTCAAGCTCGCCAACTCCGCTTCCCAGCTTCCTATTTTCGCCATCTCCTGAGCCTCGACCAAGCGGGCACGCTCTCTTTCCAATTGCGCGGCTATATGGCGCTGTTCGCTCTCGGTCGATCTGAGGGCTTCCTCTGCCCGCTTGCGGTCCTCAATATCGACGGATACTCCGAACCACTTAACTACATTTCCCTGCTCGTCGCGCAGCGGCGCGGTGCGAACCAGGAACCAGCGATATTCTCCGTCAGCCCGCCGCAAGCGCATTTCATCCTCGGAGGCTTCTCCAGCGGCCATATCCGCAAGCCACCTTTCCACGACTCTTGGGAGATCCTCGGGATGAATGGCGCGCGTCGGGTCTTCAATTTGCTCCGCCAAAGAAAGTCCCCCATAGTCCAAGCAACGCTGATTGACGAAATCAACGATGCCATCAGGCCGAATGGTCCAGGCCATCGTGGGAATTGTGTTGATGATAAGCCGAACACGATCTTCAGCCCTTTTCAGATCTTCGATGTCGCTGGTCGTTCCATACCATTTGATGATGTTTCTTTCCTCGTCTCGCAGCGGCACGGCGCGAATCAGAAACCAGCGATACTGCCCGTCAGCCCGGCGGAGACGCGCCTCTTTCTCAAAGGGTTTCCCGGCCGCCAAAGCCGCCTGCCATTCCTCCTTCAAACGATCGTCGGGATGAAACGCGTTCATCCAGCCCCAGCCCAGGCCGTGCTCCAGGGAAAGGCCCGTATATTCCCGAAAATTTCGGTTAAGGAAATCAGCCGAGCCATCAGGCAATTTGCGCCAGACTATTGTGGGGATAGTGTCAATGATGAGCCGCAAGCGCTCTTCGAGAACAGTCGACGCTTCGTCAACATCGCGATCGCGCGTCTTGGCCCCGGTTTGGCTCATGGTGCCCTCCACCAGACCCGACCTAACAGTTGTCAGGGCAATTGCTCCGCGTAGTGGCGGCGAGTCCTCTATTTCAATTGGAGGTGACTACTTGCGATGCCACTAATTCACTGGGCCGATAGTACCCCAATCACGGGGAAATGGCTCACACTCTCGTCCAGCCGGCTGGGTTTGCATTCTTCGGATTCAAGCTTAGAGCGGAGACCTCTGGATTAGCGCGAGCCGGTGGTCCGTTTCGGAGCGAGTGAGAACTGCAAGCCGATACGTAGCTGGGGGTACGTAGTTCTCGGCATTGCACCCGGACAACTTCGTGTTCCATAAGAGAGTGTCGGTGCGGGGAGCTTCACGCCTGGTAGATCCGCGTGACTTTCCGGCGTGCACTGATTCCCCAATTCCACGGCTGAAAGCTTTTGATTGGTATGAACTTGATCAGTGAACACAAGTCAAGAGTTCGAGCCCGACTCTCAGATTCCGGGCGGCCCTCTGGTTTTCTCGCCGTTCTAAACCCTCCGACCGCAAAGGGGATCCGGTCTTGGAAGAATTTTTGATTTGTACAAACAGGAATTGTCGATTCCTGATCTCTCTTCGGGAAGGCAACAAACTCCTGCATCGCTCGGAGCTTGTTCTCAGCGCATGTCCGGAATGCAATCATAAATGGTCAGGCCGCTGCCCGTTCTGCATCCGGACACTGGACGTAGCATGGCGAAGCCAAATCCCCCACTGCGCTCACTGCAGCAAACCGCTGAAACCGGGAACGCACGTGGACTAGGACCCCGCCTGCAGTCTTTTCCGTTGGGTACAGCGATGGATGAGGACACAAAACTTACAATCGTCGCGCAGTCTTCTTGAAGCGCTGCGAGAATCGATGAAAAGCACGTTCGAGACGAGGATCTTGTTGCTCCCGATTCACGACGCACTGGTGAACCCCCGCGCTCCGAGCTACCTGGGGGCGTATGAATGCGGCTTCGACCAAAAACTCTCTGAACTGACCGGCGTTGAGAGTAAGTCAGCGTACCTCGTTGATACTGGCATTCAATTACTCAGAAACAATTTCGTTTGGTGAACTTTTCCTGACGGATTGTTCTAAAACGGAGCGAATCATGCTTGCGGTGCTTATCGTGGATGACGATCACACTTTCCGAACAGCCCTTCGTGCCCTTTTCGAAGAAGGCAGCGGCTTCGACAATTGTGTGGAGGCTGCAAATGCTTCCGAGGCCCTTGATAAGACCAAGCGGTTAGCGCCGAACTTGGCTATCGTGAACTTCTCAATCCGCGAAATGAACGGATTGCAGTTGGCTCGTCAGCTTAAAGCACGAGAGCCTGCATTGCCGATTTTCATGCTGACAGCGGACTACGATGTGGACATCGAGAGGGAAGCCCTAGCCTTGGGAATAACTGCCGTCTTTTCCAAACTCGATGATTTGACGACACTCATCGCGAATGCTCGCGCCGTGTGTGGATTGGAATGATGCGTGGAAACCTTATTGAAAACTATCTGGCAACAGCTCTTCTCGTTAAGGTGCGACGATATCTTTCAGGTGGGGCTTCTCTTGTACGGCGGCTAAGCTTGTGGCATCCCAGCCGCCTCCCAGCGCTTTTACAAGGAGCACCGCCGTCACCAGACGCTGGCCATGGATGATGGCGGCTTCCTGCTCGTTGCTCAGCAAATTTTGCTGCGCGCTTACTACGTCCAAATAACTCACCAGGCCGCCTACATACCGCGAGGTCGCAATGTCCAGCTGTCGCCGCGAGGCGTTCACCGCCTGCGCCTGTGATACTTGCGCGTTGTGCAGCACTTCCAGCCCTGTAATGTTGTCCTGCACTTCCTGGAATGCACCCAGCACCGTGCCGCGGTAGCTCGCCACTGTGGCGTCATATCCCGCCTGCGAAAATTGCACCTGAGCTCGGCGCGCGCCGCCCGTGAAAATACTCTGCGCGAGGTTCGCTCCGATGGCCCACACGCCGCTCTCGGCATTCAGTAGTTGTGAGATCTTTGCAGAGTTCCAGCCGCCCTGCCCGTAAAGCTGCAGCGATGGATAGTAAGCCGCCTTGGCAATTCCGATTTGAGCGTTGGCCACGGCCATCGCCCGCTCAGCCTCCGCGATATCCGGGCGGCGCTCCAGAAGATCCGATGGCAGCGAAGTATCCAGATTCGGCGGCTCTGCGAGAAGCTCATGCGCTGCCACATGGAAATCCGGAGCGGGCCGCCCCGTCAAAACCGCAATCGCATCCTCAAACTGCTTGCGTTGTTGCTTCAGCAGCGTGGCTTGCGTGCGCGTGGCATTCAGCAGCGTTTCTTCCTGAGCAACGTCCAGCCCGGAAGCCACTCCGCCCTGGTGCCGCGAGTTGACGAGATCCAGCCCCTTCTGCAGCGCATCCACCGTGCGCAGCAACAACGCAATTTCCGAGTCCAGTTGGCGCAGGCTGAAATAATCCGCCGCAAGCTCCGCGGTCAAAATCAGGCGTACATTTTCCAGATCCGCGGCATTCTCCTGCAGCGAAGCTTGCGCCGCCTCGATCGTGCGTCGCCGCTGCCCCACCAGGTCCACTTCATAGCTGACGGTGAAGGGAATCGTCCAACTGTTCTGCGTGATCGGGCCGGGGAGCTTGAAAGAAGAACCCGTCGCCCGATTGCCTGAATAACGCTGGCGGCTTGCCGTCGGGGCCACTCCAAGCGTGGGGAAAAGCGTTGCATTCTGAACCGCGGCCGAAGCCCGTGCCTGCTGATAGTGCGCCACAGAAACTTTCAGGGTTTGACTCGCCGCAAGCAGATCGGTCTCGAGTCCGTTCAGCTCGTCGTCGCGAAATACGTTCCACCAGGCCGTTTTGGGCACCGCGTCTTTCGGCGCGGCTTCCCGGAAAGGTTCTTCCACATCCCACTTCGCGGGAACGGGCGCCACGGGTTTCTTGTAATTTGGCCCGACCGTGCAACCCGCAATCCAGCCAATGAGGAGCATTACGCCCAGATTGCACACCTTTTTTTTCACGGATCTCTTGTCCAACGGCATCAGGGCTTTTTCCCCGTGGTAGCCGGAGCAGCCGGCGGCTTTGGCGTTTCCCTTGGTGCCGCGGCGGGAGCGATAGGATTCGGCACTTCCTTCACATGCACTTCCTGCCCGTCACTCAGCGAGTCCGGCGGGTTCAGCACGATCCAGTCGGCGGCCTTTAACCCATTCAAAACTTCCAGCGTAACTCCGTAGTCCCGGCCGATGGTCAGTGTCTGCAGCCGCGCCCTGTGGTTCGAATCCACAACCACCGCGCGCAGCCCTTCCGAGCGGAAGAGCAGGGAATTCACCGGCACCTGCAGTCGATCGCCCTTTACCTGTACTTCCAGGTGCACCTGCGCGTATCCCCCCGGCAGCAATAGGCTGGAAGAATTCGGTACATCCACTTCCGTCAGCAAAGTGCGCGTCGAATGATCAATTGAATTCGAAGTGCGAACCACTTTGCCGCGGAATTGTTCGCCGGGATATTGCGTCAATTCCAGGTAAGCGCCGATTCCGGGGTGAATGGACGGCGCAAAAGGTTCCGGAACATTCACGTAAACGCGGATCGGATCCGTCTGCGCTAGATAAAACAGTTGCTGCGACGTTCCGCCATTCCCCGCATTGATCAGCGTCCCGATGTCAATATTCCGCTGCGTCAGCACCCCGCTGAACGGCGCGTAAATATGCTTGAACGATTCCAGCTCTTCCAGCCGGCGCACGTTTGCTTCGGCGGATTGCACGATAGCGCGCTTGGCAGCCTGATCCCCCATGGCGTTGTCCACTTCCTGTTTCGAAACGCCGTCTCCCTTCAGAAGATCCGTATAACGCGCCGCGGTAATTTCGGAAAGATGGGCATTCGCCTGCGCCGTGTTCAAATCCGCCTTGGATTGTCCCAACTGCTGGTCCACTTCCGGAGTATCAATGTCGGCAAGTAATTCGCCCTTGTTCACGCGGCTGCCAATGTCGCGATACCACTTCTTCAAATACCCGTTGGTCCGCGCATAAATCGGAGACTCCACGTACGCCTGCAACGTTCCCGGCAACACCAGGTTTTCATCGCCGGCCTCCACGCTCGGATGGATAATCGCCACCGTCGGAATGGCCGCGGCTTCCGTTTCGTTCGCCAGCGCCTGGTACTGCACGCGCCGCTGGAACAACAGCACGCCGCCGACCACGATCAATATTGCCACCATCAGAAAGAAAACCTTGAAGAGCGGGCCTCTCTTCCGCGCCGGACCACCGCTGCCGCTGCTTGCCATACCTTCAATTGTCATCCCATTGCTCCAAACTCAGTTTCATAATCTCTCAAAAGACCGCGGGTTCCGCCCCGATGGTCCGATGCCTGCGCCGCTCCAGCCATCCATGGATAATCGAAAACACGCAGGGAACAAAAAACAGTGTCGCCACGGTGGCAAACAGCAAGCCGCCAATCACCGCGCGGCCCAGCGGCGCGTTCTGTTCACCGCCTTCGCCCAGCCCAATCGCCATCGGTACCATGCCGATCATCATTGCCAGCGCCGTCATGATCACGGGACGTATACGCACGTAGCCGGCTTCGAGAGCTGCCTCGCGCGGGGCTTTACCTTCAATCATCTGCTCTCTGGCGAAGGAAATCATCAAAATGCTGTTGGCCGTCGCCACGCCCATGCACATGATGGCTCCCGTCAGCGATGGCACGTTCAGCGTGGTGTGCGTGATCAAAAGCATCCAGCAGATGCCCGCCAGCGCTCCCGGCAGGGCCGTGATGATGATGAAGGGATCCAGCCACGACTGAAAATTCACAACGATCAAGAGGTACGCCAGCACAATCGCGCCGATCAGCCCGATTCCCAATCCCAAAAACGAGGAGTCCATCGTCTCCACCTGGCCGCGAATCACAATGCGGCTTCCACGTGGCAAATCTTTCTCGGCCTCGTGCACCAGGCGCCGCACCTCCAGTGCCACGCTGCCCAGGTCTCTCTGATACACCGACGCGTACACATTAATCATCGGCTGCACGTTGTAATGCGAGATAGACGCAGGCCGCGCCACGGTCTTCGTGTGCACCAGATTCCCAAGAATCTGCGGCGTCACGCCGGCGCCCGCTCCGGTGATGGGAGTGTTTTGCAGCGCCTGAAACGTGTCCAGGCGGTACTGCGGCGTCTGCACCGCGACGCTGTAGCTGACGCCGTTCCTCGGGTCCAGCCAGAAATTCGGCGAAGTCTGGAAGCTCGAGGAGAGCGACACGAGCAGGTTCTGCGCCACATCGCGCGCCTGCATTCCCACGTACTGCGACCTCGTCCGGTCCAGATCCATGTACAGTGTCGGCGCGTCGAACGCCTGCTGCACGTGCACGTCAACCGCTCCCGGAATGTGCGTCATCTTGCTCGCCAGCTTTTGCGCGATCTCATAATTGGCGGGCTGGTTCGCCCCGATGATTTCGATGTCCACCGGCGCGGGCGTCCCGAAATTCAGAATTTGCGTCACGATATCCGCCGGCTGGAAGAAAAACTGCACGCCGGGGAATTCGGTAGCCAGGCGCCGCCGCAACTCATTGATGTAACCGCTGGTCGGTTTTCCGCGCTCCTGTTTCAGCTGCACCAGAATTTCCGCGTCGGCGGTGCCGATCGTTCCCGAGTTGCTGTAAGTCAAATTGATGCCTGAATACGGCAAGCCCACATTGTCAATCACCGTCTGCAAATCTTTCTTCGGAATCACCTGGTGGATCACCTGATTTACCTGGTCGGCCAGCCGCGTCGTTTCCTCGATGCGCAGCCCCGTTCGCGCCCGCATGTGCAGCCGGATTTGTCCCGCGTCCACGCTGGGGAAAAAGTCGCGGCCCAGGAAAAAGACCAGCCCGGCCGACAGCACGCAAAATCCCAGGAACAACCCCGAGAACGCCCACGCGTTGTCCAGCGCCGATGTCAGCGCCCGGCGGTACCCGCCGCGCAGCCGCTCAAAGGAGTGCTCAAACGACTGCTGGTAGCGGCGGAAGAAGCCCATCTTTTCGCCCGCGTGCAAATCGGCTTGATACTCGTCTTCCGCGCTCAACAGATACATGGCCATCGTGGGCACAATCGTCCGCGACCACATGTAGGAAGCGAGCATCGCGAAGATCACGGCTTCGGCCAGCGGCACGAACAAGTATTTCGCCACCCCCGAAAGAAAGAACATCGGCAGGAACACAATGCAGATGCACAGTGTGGAAACGAATGCGGGGACGGCAATCTGTTGGGCGCCGTCAAGAATCGCCTGCACCGTCTCCTTACCCATCGCCAGGTTGCGGTTGATGTTTTCGATTTCCACCGTCGCGTCGTCCACCAGAATGCCCACGGCCAGCGCCAGCCCGCCGAGCGTCATGATGTTGATCGTTTCGCCCAGCGCGCTCAGGCAGAGCAGGCTGACCAGGATCGAGAGCGGAATCGAAACCGCGATGATCAGCGTGCTCTTCCAGTTTCCCAGGAACAGCAGAATCATAATGGCCGTCAGGCACGCCGCAATCATCGCCTCGCGCACGACGCCCTGGATGGCTGCTCGCACATAAATGGATTGATCGAAGAAGTTGCTGACTTGCAGGCTGCTGGGAAGCGAAGGCGAATAATCCTTCAGCACCTGCTTCACGCGATCGACGATGGAGAGTGTTGAATTGTTGCCGGTCTTGTAGATGCTCATCAGCACGCCGCGCTGCCCGTTGGTGAGCACCACATTGGTCTGTGGAGTAAAGCCGTCCCGCACGTGGGCGACGTCCCGCAGGTAAATAGTCGACCCGTTTACGGTCTTGACCGGCAGGTCGTTCAGCTCCGCGATCGTCTTCGGGCTGCCGTTCATTTCGACGTTGTACTCCAGCGTGCCCAGTTTCGCCGTGCCCGTCGGCAGAATCAGGTTCTGCGCGTTCACTGTATTGACGATGTCCACCGGAGACAGCCCCTTTGCTTGCAGAGCGCTGGAGTCAATGTCCACGGAAACCACACGCGACTTGCCGCCGTAAGGGAACGGCATCGACGCGCCCGGCACCGTCGAAATCTGTGTACGAATGAAATTGTTTCCGTAATCGAACATCTGCTGCTCGCTGAGGCTGTCGCTGTTCAACCCCACCTGAATAACGGGCACCGTGGAGGCGGAATAAATAATCACCAGAGGCGGCGTGGTGCCGGGCGGCAGGGTTCTTAAGAATGTCTGCGAAATGGCGGTCGTTTGGGCCAGGGCCGTCTGAATGTTGGCGCCCGGGTGAAAATAAATCTTGATGATCGCAAACCCGTTCAACGATTGCGATTCCACATGCTCGATGTCGTTGACGAGCACCATGACGCCGCGCTCGACATTCGACGTGATCCGCTGTTCCATCTCTTGTGGCTGCAAACCGGTATACGTCCACACCAGCGAGATGACTGGAATATTGATGTCAGGAAAAATGTCTGTCGGCGTGCGCGGAATTACGAAAGCTCCCAGTAAAACGAGCACGATCGCCATCACGATAAACGTGTATGGCCGGGAAAGCGCTAAGCGGACAATCCACATAAATTAGTGTTGGTTACCCTAACCAGTTGAGCGCGGACACCCTTCACTTGCGCCCCCGCGCCCGGGATTCTTCGAGCCTTATACGCTTATTAGACTATCAAAACCCTCGATTTGGGTACGCGGTTCGCCCCAGTGGCCGATAGGGCGCGCTATTCCATCTGGAAGCCGCGTCCTCACTGCAATTCGTGGGGACTAACAGCGAAATCCTCGTTCTCCGGCCGCTCACGAGCAGGCCATAATGGCCGCTCAAGTTTCTGAAATTTTGTCGAACAATCGTTCAAGGTTTTGCCGCATCTACGTGCCTCAGCAGCGGAATTGCTCTTGCGTTCTGGCCGAGGCGGGAGCAGTTTTGCCCACCGAGCTGGCGGCGGGGACGCGCCAACAAATTCGTCCTCGGTTGTGAGGCTTTGGGGTACAGTAGGGGAGCCTGTTTCAGGCTTCCATCGGATCCGAATAACTTTCTAGCCGAAGAGGACACTCATGAAAATTCTCGCCTGCGCCGCAGCGCTGTTTGCTCTTTCCGGGGCCGCCCTAGCCCAGCAGCCTACCTCGAATGCTCCCGCAAAACCGTTGGTTGTGAACATCCTGAACGCCGAAGGTCAGACCGTCGGTACAGCCACGCTTTCTCCTGCCGCCTCAGGCGTCAAGATTGTTCTGGACATCAAAAAGCTTCCCCCGGGGGAGCACTCCATTCACATCCATCAGTTGGCAAAGTGCGATCCACCGGATTTCAAATCCGCGGGCCCGCATTTCAGCCCTGCAGGCGCAGGCCACATGCACGAATCCGCCCCGGCGGGCGATATTCCTGATTTTTCCTTGATCGTCGGAAAAGACGGCACGGCTCGCGTTTCGACGGTTGCCCCCAACGTGACCCTCGGGGACGATGATCACTCCGTCTTCAGCAATGGCGGCACGGCGATTGTGATTCACGCCGTTGCCGGCGGTACCAGCACCGGCGCCCCGCCGCGCATCGCCTGCGGCGTCATTACCCGGTCGTAGTCTCTAAAAATTCCGCGAAAAGCTCCGCGAGGTACGCTCTAGCACTACTTGTGTGTCATCGTGAAGACGCCGTCCCATCCCACGGGCGGTTCGTCGAAGAGATATTCCTGGCAACGTTTCCAGTACATTCGAGAAGGGCCGTCGTCTGGTGCGCGGTTCAGAATATCCTGGAACGCATGCTGTGCTTGCTCCCATTCACGTCTGCGATAAAGTTGTCGCGCTGCGGCGAAATCTTTCAGGCGTTGCTGCAATTCCATGAAATTGGGGTCCTGCTGCAGTTCCGAAAGTTTCCCTACCAGTTCGTGGATCGTCACTGGTTGCAATTTCCCTTTCACGCGGATGATGTCCAGTTCGCGGAAAAGAAATCCGTCGGCTTTGACCGCCGCATACGTCGATTCGTTTACCAGGATGTGCGTGCCGTATTCCTTGTTCAGTCCCTCCAGGCGGGATGACAAATTCACCGTGTCGCCAAGCGCCGTGTAGCCGTAACGCAGCGCCGAACCCATGTTGCCCACGCTCGCCGGGCCGGAATTCACGCCGATGCCGATATCCAGCTTTGGTTTGCCTTCGGCTTCCCATTGTTTCTGCATCGCACGCACCGTCTTCATCATGGCCAGAGAGGCTTTGCATGCATTTGCGGCATGGTCCCGCTCCTCAAACGGGGCGCCCCAGAACGCCATCACCGCGTCGCCGATGTATTTGTCGAGTGTGCCTTGCGTATCGAAAACGATTTTTGTCATGTCCGACAGGTAGCCGTTCAGGAAGAGCGCAAGATCCTGCGCGTCCAGTTTTTCCGAAATCGTCGTGAATCCGCGGATGTCGCTGAACATCACCGTGATTTCCGTCTTGCGGGGTTCCACAAGCTGTGGATTCACCAGCAGCCGCCGAATGACTTCGGGGCTCAAATACTGTCCGAACGCCGAGCGCACTTTGCGCTTTTCCTTTTCTTCTACCAAGGCGCGATATAAGGACACCAGCATTACGTTCGCCGTCAGTGTGCCTGCTGGCAGCGTGAAGTTCAGCCAATAGCCGCGCACGAACGAAACATAGATTAAGAGGCCGAAGGGAATCAAGAGCGCCAATCCAAACCACATCCAGCGCGGCGAAACCAACGCCATCGCGGTTCCCAGGGGAATCCCGAAAATTAAGATCAGCAGCAGGTCCAGAATTTCCTGATGCGCGCCGCGGATCAGGAACCCGTTGTTCAGCATGTTGTCAATCACGTTGGCGTGCACTTCCAGACCGGGATAATCGATACCTCCGTAAGGAGGAGTACGCAGGTCGCCGATTCCTGTGGCCGAAGCGCCCACCAGCACGATCTTGTCGCGAAACGTTCCGGGCCTGCATTTGTGATTCACAACGTCAGCGAGCGAGTAATACGGATACGTTTCGCGCGGCCCACGGTAATTGATCAGCACGCGCCCCAGCCAATCCGGCTTTACGGTCAACTTGTCGCCGAATTGCAGGGATGCCACACCCGCCGGTCCATAATTCACCGTGACTTGCTCCGTTTTCAGTCCCAGGTAAAGCCGCAGGGTCTGTACTTCCAGCGAGCCGTAGAGGTCAATGTCGTCAGGATTGCTGGAACGCCCGAAGGGCAGCACCAGCAATGCGCGCCGCAGCACCCCATCCGCATCGGACGAAATATTGAAAAATCCGATGGACGTCTTTTCATCATTCTCCGGGGGCGCAAGTTGCGGGATGTTCGCGATTGTCGCCGTGAACAGCGTCCCTTCAAACTGGTAGCTGTTCAGCAAGGAAGCGAAGTCGGCCTTGCCCGTGGTGGGGTTCAGCGCGTTGCGGTTCAGCGAATACCACTGCACCATCTCGGCATATTTATTGAGGGCTGCATCATCGATCCCCTGGATTTCGTTCGCCTGCAGGTAGAAATTGCCCAGCACCACGGGCCCGAAACGCCGCAGCGCCGCCGCGAACTGGGAATCGGCGTCGAATTCCTTTGCGAGTTCCAGAACATGAGCCTCAAGTTTCGGATCGGGCGGCTTGCCGTTTATCTTGTCGCGCTCGATTTGACCCCACAGCGCTCGGATGGGGGCAACGGTCTGGTCCGGCTTGTCGAACGTCACGTCAAACGAAACGACGCGCGCGCCATCTTCCCGCAGCGCGTCCAGCATCGCTCCGAAATATTTTCGTGAAAACGGCCATTTGCCCAACACCTCCTGCGAGCGCTGGTCAATCGCCACCACTACGATGCGGGGGTCCGGCGGCGTGTATCGTGCAGGCCGGTAACGGAAGCGAGTATCCAGCGTGCTGTACTCAAAGCGTTTGAGAAAATCGAAGAGCGGCGTGTTGCGGTCGCCCATGAACGTGAAGATGTACACGCCCAGCGAGAGGATGGTAATTGCCACGCTGATCAGGAAAACCGCGCGATGGTGCCACCAGGTGGCGATAAGGTCCCGGAAGCGATACACGCTTCCGCTCTGGCGGCCTCCTTCGGGCGCGGTTGGCATTGGTGTGGAGGACTATTCGCGGAAAATGAAATTCATGCGGACGCCGCAGATTTCGATCAAATCGCCGTCGTTCAGCCGCACGGTTCCCGTAATCGGTGTGCCGTTCACCGTGGGAACCTTGTCTCCGGTGCCGAGATAGTAGCCGTCATCGCGCTGGTTGATCTGCGCGGCCATCTTTGGCTTGAACCAACCCTTCAACCGCACCGTCGCCATGGGCGACTTTCCGATCACTGTCAGCTTATTGGTCAGGGTGAACTCTTTTATATCAATCTTGCCGCTCAGAATCACGAGCGTGGCAACCTTCATGCGCCCGGCGGAGAATTGCGCGCGCTCGCCCATGGCTGCCGCCTGCTGCAGCATTTCGCGGCGCACCTTCGTGTCCAGCACCATCGTTTCATTAATTTTTGGCGCGGCCGTTTTGCGTCCGGTGTCCCAGGGAATCGCGGCGTCCGCCGTTGCGTCCACCTTGATGTGGTGTTTTCCCACCCAGATCGAATCGCCGTCGTGCAGTGTGGCGCGTTCCACCCGCAGATCGTTTACAAACGTTCCATTCAGGCTGTCCAGGTCTTCCACCACGAGGCGGCCCGCCTCGAAATAGACGCGCGCGTGATAATTCGATACCGCCAGATTATCAACGGGAAGGTCGTTGTCCGGTGAGCGGCCAATGGTTACCGGACGGCTGCCAATCGGCACTTCTTTCACCAGCTTGTTTTCAAACATCAGGCTGAGTTTCGCCATGCAATCCCCTCCGAGGAGGTGCTAGTCTTTCTTGGTCGAGCCGCGACGCATCCAGGAGAACCAACCCTTGTTGGCGTCATCCTCGAAACGCACGACAATTACCGTCACGTTGTCAATTCCGCCGTTTTCATTCGCCAGTGCAATCAATCGTTCCGCCGCCACTGAAGGCACGGTTTCCGCCTGCAACGCCCCTGCGATTTCGGGCTCCGTCACCATGCGCGTCAGCCCGTCCGAACAAAGCAGCAGCACGTCACGCGGAATAATCTCCACCTCATCCACGTCAATCTCCACTTCCGGATGAGCCCCCAGCGCCCGCAGCAACACGCTCTGCATTTCGCTCTCTTCCGCCTGCTGTGGCGTGATCAGTCCACGTCGGACCTGCTCGGCGACCAGCGAATGATCGTTCGTCAACTGTTGCAGATTCCCGTTGCGCAGCAGGTAGGCCCGGCTATCGCCCACGTGCGCGATGCTCATCAAGGTCTCATTCAGCCATAGAGCGGTAATCGTCGCGCCCATACCCCGCTGCTCGGGATTCTTTTGCGCCGACTGGAAAATCTGAAAATTTGCTTGCGCCACCGCGTTTTTCAACCACCGTGTCCGTGAGCTGAAGTTCGCAGGAACATCGTCCAACACCGTCGCTCCGGAATCTTCTTTTTCCGCTTCGCAATACTTGTTGATCGCATCCACCGCCATCGCGCTAGCCACTTCGCCGTGTGCCTCTCCGCCCATACCATCCGACAAAATGAAAAGATTCAGAGCTTCCACGATGCGGAAGGAGTCCTCATTGTTGGTACGCACACGTCCGACGTCTGACAAGCCGCTGCTGACGATCCGCACAGCCTCTCCTTCAAGCCTTCCCGTGAACACAACAGGTACCCCCGGCGCAGACACCCCGGTCTTTCCGTACCATCCACGCTAGCAGACACCTTGCTGCTCGGAAAGGCTTTGCGTCCAACTGATTACCTTTCGATACCTAACGCTCACCCTGCGGTCAATTTGCAAGAATACTAGATGCCCGTGGGTATATGGCAAGCGCCGGCAGCGGCCCCAGAAGGCGCGTCGAAGGCCCCTCGGCCTTCTGCGCCGGCCAAATCTCCTCTACAATCTCGGTGTGCCCATCCCCTCGAACCCCCTGAAAAAGTGCTGGCTCGCCTTCGCATTGCTTCCTTTCCTTGTGCATAATCTTCGCGCGCAAGAACCGCCTCCTGCTTCCGGTGCGCGCATTTTGATCATGCCGCGCAAAATTGTCAGCGGCGAACATGCTACCCTGGCGGTCCTCGACGTCAGCGGACGCCTGACTCCGGGTGTTACCGTGGAGTTCTCCAACGGCGACACACTGAAGACCGATGCAACCGGCCGCGCCATGTTCGTTGCACCGCTGAATGCCGAGAAGATTTATGCCGCGATTCAGGGGCGCACTGGCCGTGTCGCGAGCACCGTTGCTACCGCGGTGGAATCGCCCTCCGCCACACAAGAAGTTGCCCTGGCTCCTCGAGTGGCTTCGCTCAGCGACCGCTTTGAATTCATGGGCCACGGCTTCTGTGGTAATGCCGACGCGAACCACGTCCTGATTCACGGCCTGCCGGGACTTGTGCTCGCTTCTTCGCCTGCGTATCTTGCGGTTCTTCCACCAGCCGATTTGCAGCCCGGGCCGGCACAGGTGCAGGTGAAATGCGGGCAGAAGAGCTCGCCCGCGTTTACGGTGGTGTTTGTTTCGCTGGAACTCGAAGCTGGCAACGCAGCGCTTGCTCCCGGCGAGCATCGCAAGTTGACCGTGCGGGTGAAGGGAACCACCACGAAAGTGGATCTGGAGGCGCGGAACCTGGCCCCCAAAGTTGCGGAGTTGCAGGGCGGCACGCCGGCGCGTGCCGTGTCCACCGGTGGCGCGGAGAACGTGGCTAGTTTCGGCATTGTGGGAAAGCAGCGCGGGAATTTTGTGATCTCGATCCGGTTGGTGGCGCCGCTCAGCGCTCCGCGCAACTGACTTGCTGCCATCCATCCGCCAAGTCATGTGAGGAAATCCGAAGATGCCTGAGCTTCCGGACATCGTTGTTTACATCGAGGCGGTGGAGCAGCGTGTTCTCGGCCATGATCTCGAGCGAATGCGCATTGCGGGACCGTTTCTTCTGCGAACGGCGTTGCCTCCGATCGATTCCGTGCAAGGTCACAAGGTTACAGAGTTGCGGCGTATCGGGAAGAGGATTGCGTTGGGTTTCGAGAACGGGATGTGGCTGGTGTTTCATCTGATGATTGCGGGGCGATTGCATTGGAAGACCAAGACGGCTGTTCCGGATGGAAGGCGGACGCTGGCTACGTTTGAATTTGATTCGGGAACGCTGACGCTGACGGAAGCGGGAGCGAAGAAGCGGGCTTCGCTGCATCTCTTCGCGGACGAGGCAGCAATGGCGGCGATTGATCCGGGCGGGCTCGAAGTGCTTTCGGCCGGGCGCGAGGCGTTTACCGCAACGCTTACTTCAGAGAATCACACGCTGAAGCGGGCGCTGACTGATCCGCATTTGTTCAGCGGGATCGGCAATGCGTATTCCGATGAGATTCTGTTTCATGCGCAGCTTTCGCCGGTTTTGCTGACGCGGCGCATGGAAGGGGAAGCGATCGATCGGTTGTATCAGGCGACTCGGGAGACGCTGAATTCGTGGACGAAAACGTTGCGCGAGGAGACGCGCGGAAAATTTCCGGAGAAAGTGACGGCGTTCCGGGAAGAGATGTTCGTTCACGGGCGATACGGGCTGCCTTGCCGGCGATGCGCAACGAAGATTCAGAGGATCCGGTATGCATCGAATGAGACGAATTATTGTCCGCGGTGCCAGACCGGAGGGAAATTGCTGGCGGACCGGGCTTTGAGCCGATTGCTGCGCGAGGATTGGCCGAGGTCGCTCGACGAAATGGACGAGCGGATTCAAGCAAAGAAAAACACGGCACAAAACTAAAAATAAAGAAAGACTCACCGCAGAGACGCAAAGTGCGCTGAGGTGGGAGCGCAGAGAAGAGTGGAGGCGTCATACGGAGTTCTTTGTGGCGCTGGCGGGGAGCGCTAACGTGCCTTGCGCGTCTTCCAGCGCGGGAGAGGCGGCTCCACTGGTGCCTACCAGCGAATCGAGGGTGTTGCTGGCTTTGTCGAAGCGTTTGTCGGCTTCCGTGTAACTTTTTTGCGCATTCTTCAGATGCGTGCCTACAGTCGCGAAATGCTCCATAAACGTGTCGAGCTGTTTGCGCAGGCCGCTTAGGTTGGCGGAGAGGTTCTTAGCGTTTTCCTCGATCTGCATGCCGCGCAGGCCCATGGCGATCACGCGCAGGTTAGCGTGCAGGGTGTTCGGCGAGACGGGAAAGATGCTGCGGCTACGGCAATATTCGTCGAGGGGCTGGCCTTTGCCGTCCACGCTCATCAGCAACTCGTAGAAAACAGTTTCGCTGGGGACGAACATCAGCGCCAGTTCAAGCGTGTCTTCATCGGGCACGATGTATTTCTTGGAGATGGAATCGGCGTGGCTTTTCACGGCGGTGACGAACGCGCGGCGGGCTTCCTCGCCTTCGACGCTGAGGCGGCGGTAGGCGTCCAGGGGAAACTTGGAATCGATGGCCATCTTCTTTTTGTCCAGCAGGAAGATGACCGCGTCGGCGGCCTCGCCGCTGCGGAAGCGGTATTGACGGGCGTACTGCGAGGGGGCCAGGGAATCTTCGAGCAGGCGTTCCAGCGTGATTTCGCCCAGTGAGCCGCGGGACTTCGCGCCACCCAAAATGTTTTCGAGCGTCTGGGCGGTCTGAAACATCTGCTGGCCGGCTTGCTGGACTTCACCGAGCTGGTTCTGGATCTGATTGATCTGTTCGCGGGTATTTTTCAGCTCCAGCGACATGGCGGCCTGGGATTCGGAAGTGAGCTTGGAGGTGATTTGCGCGGAATCTTTAACGCCGTCTTTGAGGGCCGTGGTGACGGCTTCGAGGCGGGTGGCGACGGTGCCGGCGATGGTTTCGAGCTTGGTGGTGCTCTGTGCCTGCGTCGTGGACAGGTTCAACAGGTCGCGGCGGAGTTCGTTCATCTGGGATTCCAGCGCTTCGTCCTTCTTCTGGTCTTGCGTGCTCCGGAGGAGCAGCCAAACGACCAACCCGACAAGGATCAGGACGAGAATCAGAGCGGCGATGGCGATAGGGTTCATTGGTTTTCTCCCGTGATTACGGGAAACGGTATTTCCCACTGTAGCGGGAAGGAGGAAGAGGGGCAAGGTGGGGCGGCAAAAGGCACGAACGGAAAGAAAAGAAAAGAAGACTCACCGCAGAGACGCAGAGAACGCAGAGGGCGGAGCGCAGGGAAGGCACTGCATCCTGCGGCGAGGAGAGTTGGTATGACCAATACCCCCTACCCTCCTGTTTTTGCATAAGAGACATAGCGAAAGGAGTTAGGGAGGAAGAGACGGCAGAACTGACGGCGAAGAGTTGCCGCCGAGGGGAATTGGTCTGACAAGGAAACCGGTATATCCCCCCACCCCGGGGTATCGCGTATGTGCGGGAATGGTTGGACTTAGCTGGGCTCCCGCCGGAACCAGGGAAGAGCGCGGGAGGGAAAGAGAGAAATGCCCGCGCGACCATACGGGATTGTTTCAAGATATAGCTAGTTTATCAACAGTATTGTGTAGTACTGGGACGATTTTGTATGGAAAGGGTTACGGTGTCTGTTCGAACCGCGGGAACAGAGAGCCCCGGGATCACCGAGCAGGAGCAGCGGGCACGCGCCTAGTTGCCGGCGAACTGATGGAGGTGGTGCATGACGGCGCAGCTCAGATGGCCGAGCACGAACCAGAATACGGCTTGGAGGACTTTCTTGGTAGTAGGCGACATGCGGGAAGAGTATCCCAGGTGGGGATAGGGTCAAGAATAATTGGCGGTGCAGGCATCCCGCGACACGAAGAGAAGAAAGTTCAAAACCCGTACCTTGAACACCACAAGGGTGCGGCACCCAAAAGCGTTCGGAAGTTAATCTGATGGCCGCCCCCCAGAAGTCCAATGGCACGTACCCGGTCTCCTATGGATTGGGGGTCATCGTAGGGCTGGGCCTTCGGATGGCATTACACCCGGTGCTACCTCAGTTCTCAGCGGTGGGTAGTCGGCTGCTCATAGGAATGCGCTTACTCACGCTCTTTCCTGGTAACCGCTCCGGAGTCATGGGTGCCTGCCTTAGGAGATGTCCCATGGCTTTCCTTTTCTGTCCGGTGTGGGACGACTGACAATTAAGGATGCGATCATGCTCGGCGCCGCGGTCACGACACTGGCTGACTCAGCAAAGGCCCATGTCAAACGCAGAGCTTGAATTCCCTTCCATCGCCTTCCGCCAGGGATACATCAAATTAAGCGTGAGGCAGGATGTGGTCGAACACATAGCCCCAATGATGGCCGCGCCGTTTGCAGTAAGGGCGGCAGACGATCTGATGATGAACAAGGCAGTACATCTTATTCACGAACGAGAAAACAATCGGGAGAAGGCCATGCACGAAGACAACAAATTAAAAGGTCGTTCCATGTTGCCTGTCAGCCGCCGCCGTTTCGTTCAGGGATTAGCTGCTGGTGGAGCGGTCGCAGCCCTCGATTGGCGCGCAGGCTGGGCCTTCGCCGAGACTGGCCAGCAGCAGACACTCGCGACGCTTACGGGTAAAGACTTCGAGTTGACGATCGATTCCTTACCCGTGAACTTCACCGGGCGTCGTTCTGAAGCCACGGCCGTGAATGGTTCCGTGCCGGGACCGATCCTGAGGTGGCGGGAAGGTGATACGGTGACCATCGCCGTCACCAATCGTTTGCCAACGCCGACTTCGATTCACTGGCACGGTATGCGTATACCGGCGGAGATGGATGGCGTGCCCGGTTTGAGTTACGCAGGAATCGCACCAGGCAAAACATTTGTTTACCGGTTTCCGGTGCTGCAGAACGGGACGTATTGGTATCACAGTCACAGTGGCTTTCAGGAACAGCTAGGGCTGTGGGGCGCTCTCGTGATTGAGCCGCGGGACAAAGATCCCATCGAATACGATCGAGACTATGTTGTGCTGCTGAGCGACTGGTCGGATACGAACCCCGAGACCCTCTACAACAACCTCAAAAAACAAAGCGATTATTACAACTTTCACAGGCGCACGACCGGCACATTTATCGAAGACGTAAAAAGCAAAGGCGTGCGCTCCACGGTACGGAATCGACTGAAGTTGGGGCGCATGAACATGAGCCCCACTGACATCGCCGACGTAACCAGCGCTACCTACACTTATTTGATGAACGGTAATCCCCCTGACGCGAACTGGACCGCATTATTCAAGCCGGGTGAGCGCGTTCGACTTCGTTTCATCAACGCGTCGGCCATGACTTTGTTTGACGTGCGCATTCCCGGCCTACCTATGACCGTTGTGCAGGCGGACGGAAATTGTGTACAGCCGGTGACGGTGGACGAAATGCGACTGGGCGTCGCCGAGACCTACGACGTCATTGTTCAACCGCTGGAAGACCAGGCGTACACCATCTTTGCGCAGCCGGAATCTCGCGGCAGTTATGCACGGGGTACCCTGGCTCCGCGGATGGGCATGACGGCGGCGATCCCGCCCATGGATCCGTTTCCCCTCCGCACGATGGCAGACATGGGGATGGGCGGCATGGCTCAAATGAAGGGGACGAAGATGAGCGGCATGTCGTCAGATCAAATGCCGGGAATGAAGGGCATGCAAATGAACGGGGCGAGCCAAAACAGCATGCCCGAAATGAAGGAAATGGACATGAGCGGGATGAGAGATGGCGCCCTCGACCCGCTGGCGGGCAAAACCCCGTTTCCGCAGCCTGGGTCACGCGCGACGCGGCTAATGCAACCGTCGTCGCAGATGATATCTCGCCCAGCCCAAACGAGGGAAGGGGAGGTGCCTTTGCGCCTTGGCCCTGAAGTGGCCAGCGTTCCAATGAACACGTCTCCAAGGCTGCACGATCCGGGAGACGGGCTGAACGGAAATGGTCGTCGGGTGCTGACGTATGCCGACCTCCGCGCGCTCTACAAAGGCGTGGACGGCCGACCGCCGACTCGCGAAATCATTCTTCACCTCACCGGCAATATGGTGCGGTTCATCTGGGGTTTCGACGCGTATAAGTTTTCGCAGGCTGAGCCAATCCATCTGAAACTTGGCGAGCGTGTGCGCTTTGTTCTGATCAACGACACCATGATGGAGCACCCGATTCATCTGCACGGGCTTTGGAGCGAGTTAGAAAATGGAAGCGGTGAGTTTTCTCCATACAAGCACACTCTCCTCGTCAAGCCTGCTGAGCGGGTGAGCTATCTGATCAGCGCAGACACGCCCGGACGCTGGGCCTTCCACTGTCATCTGCTTTACCACATGGCTGCGGGGATGTTTCGTACGGTGGTCGTGTCATGATGTGTCGGCTCGCTCTTCAAGTTGTCATTGCGGGAGCTCTGTTGACGAGCGTCGGAGTAAGGCCGGTTTGTGCACAGACTCCAGCCACTCCAGTCGATGTACCCACTCCGGCAGGTTGGCCCAAGCCAGTGGAAGATAGCCGGGTGCTCACATATGTAACCTTCGATCAACTGGAAGGCAGAACGAATGGGCCGAACACTAGCTTCCGATGGGACGGCGAAGGCTGGGTTGGAACAGACTTCAACAAGTTATGGATCAAGTCCGAAGGAAGAGTGATGAACGGTGTTACCAGCGATGGAGACCACGAGCTTCTCTACGACAGGCCGATTCCGCACCTGCGCTACTTCGATTGGCAGGCGGGTGTGCGTCTCGATCTCGATTCCAGTCCTACTCGCGCATGGGCAGCAATCGGCATACAGGGACTTGCTCCGTACTTCTTCAATTTCGCGCCAACGCTGTATGTTCGCGATGGAGGACGCGTCGCGGGAAGAATCTCAGGCTCGTACGATTTGTACCTCACTCAACGCCTGATACTGCGACCTCAAGTTGAACTGAATTTCTACAGTCAGGCAGATCGTGGACGGGGGATTGGAACGGGACTATCCGATCTCGATAGCGGCGTAAGGCTTGGTTATCAGATCTCTCGTAAATTTGCCCCATACATCGGTTTCACCTATTCAAGTTCTTTTGGCCAAACAGCAACTTTCGCCCGCGGCGCGGGCGAGTCTGTTCATGCTTCCAGCCTGGTGTTCGGAGTTTGGATCTGGAGGTAAATTCAAAAGCCCATACCGCAGTCCGGGGTTTACACCCCAGATGAAGCGGTCCAGCTTTTGACGGTGACAACCGTGATTAGGAAGAGCTGAGAAAGACGAAGAGCGTACCCACCCTATGCAAGGGGCGCGTAGGGTAGGCCACCCGCCGATAAGTCTACGGCTCCACGCAGTTTGTGGTTCCCCCACCGATACTGGTCAGCGCGCCACGGGTAGCGGAGAACTGAGGTCCGCAGCTGACGTCGAAGCCGCCAGGATTGCCCAAATTATTGCCGGTGATATTGTCCGAGCCACCGAATAACGCGAAGGAGAGGTCGAATAAAGCCACTCCATTGGCTCCATTGCCGGTAATTGTGTTGCCTGTAGTATTAATGTCGAAGAAAGCTTCGGAGCTGCTGTCGAGCCTGATACCTGCTCCGCCATTTGCCGACAGCGTGCTGTCAATGAGCCGCAACGTCGAATGGTTGGTGATACGGATTCCTGCGCCGCCATTGTTCCGGGAAGTCAGGTTTACGGCGATGATTTGGCTGCCCACGCCGACGACGGCGCCCGGTGCACCATTAGCCTGGATGGTGACGCCACTGATAAGAGCGAGGCTTCCATTGACCACCGCCAGACCACGCCCGACATTGTTTTGGAGAGTGTCGCCCTGGAAGCTAGCCCGTGCCCTTCCGACGAACACGCCATCTCCTGAAGAGCCCTGAACCGTATTTCCGCTGAAGCGGCAGAGGCTGAAATCGAAACACGCAACGCCTATCGAGCCCCCGTTGATGGTGAAGCCCTGCATGTTGAATTCGTGTGTGTCCGCCACATCGAGAACGTCGAGGTTTCCCGACGAGGCGTCATTGATAGAAGCGCCGAGATTGGCGATCAGGGTGAGATTCTCAAAGCTTTGAATGCTCACGTTCTCATGACAGGCGCCCGAAACGCGGATCGTGTTAACCGCCTGCGGGTTCAATCTTGCAAGCGCTGCAGTGATGCTGCCGAACGGTGACGCTGGGAGATTGCAGTTCACCGAAATGGTTGCAGCCAGTGGAGATAGAGCGGGGTTTGCGGCGTGCCTTTCCTCCCTCATTTCCAGCCGATCCATCGCCTGATCAAGTGCAGCGCCCCGGGAGGCTGTCGAACCTGTGGCTTGCGTTTGAGCGAACACTGTCACGGTGGCAAGCATGACCAGCGCCGAAGCACCAACAATTCTTGTGCACTGGGTGAAAACCCTGTGGGCCAAGTTCATGTTATCGAGTTTCTGAGAGCCTGCGTTCACACGGAATTTCCGTTTCAGGAATCCGAGTTTCGCTCGGCTTATCTGGCATAGGTCCCCCGTAAGTGAAGTTTGAACAGACATTGCTTTATCCTTTCGTTTTATGGGAGCCGTCGCCCTCCCTGGCTGGTACTGATGCCAGGCAGGCTAGGTCTCTTGGGCCCGAACCATTCGCGCGACGAGCCTGGAAGAGGATTTCGCCTCGCCCCACGCGTGACACCGGGCACCCCATCATCGATTCCTTGCTAGAACTCAGCAAGCGGTATGGCACGACAAGAAGCGGCAAGTGAAGGCACGTATGTATTGGTAGCCCTTGGGGATATGCAAACTTGATGCAGTGCCCAAAATACTGGGCCGGGCCCTTGTCGACCGATTTACCGGACAAATGACGTCCCACTGCTGCACACGTCCGAGAACCGCGTCAATTATGACTTCGGCAGCCATCCGGTACTGGCTTACCTTGGAATCTGTCAGGAGTCGCAACGAATCTGGCTGTGGCATGTATAGACGTCGCTACAAACATGCTGATTCTCCGCCGTACGTACCGCTCTTTGTGCCATTTGCAATGAGCGGATCTCGGGTTTTCCTTCCGGACTTTCACAGGGTGGCGGGTGGCTTGAGCCAACCGCGGCGTGGGGCGCTAGCTGCGGTGTCCAAGGAAACCTTCTGCTAGCCAGAAGACGGGAGGATTGTTGGCGGGTATTTTCATGGTCTTGCCACAGTCCTTTTGCGGGCAGCGAAAGGTTTGTTCGTGGGTTTTGGGGTCGATCTTCTCGAGAAACATTACGTTTCTGGCTTGGTCTCCGCAGATGACCTGCGTTTCATTCCTGTGCAGCTTCAGACTGGAAGAGCCGGTGACGAACCAGTGATCCTGGACTCTTTCCATCGCGAAGTAGCCCATTTCCGGGGAATAATTCTGCGTGCAGCGTTCGACAGGGCAATTACAAAGGAAAGTGTTCGTTGGCTCCGCGCGGTCTGATGCTTTTTTTCTCGACTCGGCGGCGTTGGTCACCATAACCACAAAATGCCGGGGGCAAAGAGGCCTGGGATCGCCAGTCGGTGGGGGAGTCACGACACAGCGATTCTAGTCCTCGGCACGGAGGAATGGATAGCAGTAATCAGCGATTAGTAATCAGGAAGAGCGGAGAAAGACGAAGAGCGTACCCACCCTATGCAAGGGGCGCTTAGGGTAGGCCACCCGCGGACAGAAGTTCCTTGGCGGCGGAAAGGACTTCGGCGGGGACGGCGTCTATGTCGGCATCGGTGGTGCGGTGGTTGACGATGCAGGCACGGAGACAGAATTTCGAGTGGAGCGTGGCGTTGGAGAGGTAGACATGGCCGCGGGCAACGATTCGTTTGAGGATGTCGAGATTCAGCTGATTGAGCTCGGATTCAGGCGGAGGGGTCTTGCCAACGTATCGAAAGCAGACTGCGCTTAGCTCAACGGGCGCTAGCAACTCCAGAGCGTGTTCCTTTGCAATCGAGTCGGCCAGGCGCCGGGCGTGCGAGAGATCTGTTTCGATGGACTTTCGAATCGCAGCGAATCCGTGATAGCGGAGCGAGAACCATAGTTTCAGGGCACGAAACCTGCGGGAGAGTTCGAGCGACTCTTCAAAGAGGGCCTGACCTTCGATGGGATCAGTGGAAAGCGCCCGCACGTAATCTCCGGAATAGGCAAAGGCACGGCGCGCTGCGGCGACATCGCGATACAAGAGGCAGCCACAGTCAATCGGCTGGTACAGCCATTTGTGGGGATCGAGAGAAATTGAATCGGCCAGGTCCAATCCTTGGAATTTGCCGGGAATGGCAATCGCACCCAGGGCACCGTAAGCGCCGTCGATGTGAAGCCACGCTCCGTACTTGGCGGCGATTTTGGCAATTTGAGGGAGCGGATCGATGGCGCCGGTGTTGACGGTGCCGGTGGTTGCAACTACCGCGACCGGGGTGATGCCGACCGTTCTGTCGCTCCGCATTTGCTGCTCAAGTTGTTGAGGGATCATGCGGAAGGAGCCGTCCACTGGGATCAGCCGCAGGTTCTCCCGGCCGATGCCGAGCAAACCGACGGCTTTGGGGATGGACATGTGGACTTCGGCTGAGGCGTAGACCGCTAACGGAACGCTTGCGCGAATACCGCGCTCATTTGCCGGAGCGATCGATTCTCTGGCCATCGCCAGGGCCATCAAGTTTGCGGAGGAGCCTCCACCTGTCAGTATGCCGTGGAAATTCTGACACGCGATGGCTTGCGCGAGCCAGTCCACAACAGTGCGCTCGAGCGTGACCGCCGCTGGAGCCGAGCGCCAGGCTGTGACGTTCTGGTTGAGAATACTGCAGAGGAGATCGGCGACTGCGGCGACTGGTTCTCCAGAGCCCAGCACATAACCGAAGAAACGCCCATTCTGCGCGCGCGATTGACGGGCAACATCTTCGAGTCCACGGAGAGCTTCTTCAGGCAATCCTGTTTCCGGCAACGGCGTGCGGAAGAGACGTTCCAGTTCCGCGCCGCTCCCTTCGGGAGGTATCGCCCGAGTGTCCAGGCTTTGGAGATAGCCAGCGGCTATTTCGATGACGCGTTCGGAGAGGTGCCGAAACTGGTCAGGGGTGAGGTCCAGAGGATTCATCGGTGGGAATTTTACACCACGTCGTCACTGCATTTCTTCGAGGCGGCGGAGTTTGGGTTCGATGCCGAAGAAGTGGACGGCGAGGATTTGGACGACGAGGAGGGCGATCATGAGGGCGACTACGCCGGCTACGCCGTGGGCGCGGAAGAGGAAGACGACGAGGAACGGGGTGAAGATGGTGGCGGTGCGGCCGAGGGTGTTGCAGAGGCCGAGGGCACGCATGCGGACGTCGGTGGGGAAGAGTTCGGGGATGTAGATGGCGAAGAGCAGGGCGACGAGGATGTAGATGCAGACGACTAGGAGAAAACCGGCGAGGGGAAGCAGGCGGGGATCGCGGATGAAGGGATAGATGCCGCCGAAGAGGATGGTGAGCACGGAAGCACCGATGATGGCGGGCTTACGGCCAATGGAGTCGGCGGAGAGCGCGCCGATGGCCGCACCGACGGGGGCGCCGATGCTCATGAGAAAAGAATATTTGAACGAGCTGGCGATGCTGAGGCCCTGCTGGACGAAGAAGGTAGGGAGCCAGGTGACGAAGCCGTAGATGAGCGTGTTGGCGACGACGAGGACGGTGGCGCCGACAAAGAGGCGCGAAAAGAGTTGCGGGCCGAAGAGAGAAGAAAAGTTGCGCGCGGAAGCGGCAGGCGGCGCAGCGGCGGGCGCGGGGAGCGCCGTTTGCTGACCGGCAAATTCGCTTTCGATTTCCTGGAGCATTTTTTCGGCTTCTTCGGCGCGGCCAGCGGATTCGAGCCAGCGCGGGGATTCGGGCATGGATTTGCGCAGGTACCAGACGATGAGGGCGCCGACGCCGCCGATGATGAACATGATCCGCCAGCCGAAGCGCGGAATGAGCACGGCGCTGGCGAGCGCGCTGATGGGCAGGCTGGTGACCACGACGGCGTTGAGGATGCCGCACCAGCGGCCGCGGGCTTGCGGGGGAAGAAATTCGGTCATCGCGGCGTAGCCGGCAACCAATTCCGCGCCGAGTCCGATGCCCATAACGCCGCGGAGGAGAATCAGGACAGGCATGTTGGGGGCAAAGGCCGAGGCGATGGAGGCGAGGCCGAAGATGATGAGGTTGGCCTGATAAGTGAAGCGGCGGCCGAAGCGATCGCCGAGGAAGCCGGTGAGAAAGGAGCCGAGCATCATGCCCATGAAGGTGACGGAAACGAATTGGGCGTTTTGCACGAGGGTGGAGAACCCGGTGTGGAGCGTGGCGCCGAGGACGCTTGCGGCGACGTAGACGTCGTAACCATCGAAGAACATGCCGATGCTGATGAGGGTGAGGATGCGGCGATGGAAAGAGGAGATGGGGAGGCGGTCGAGGCGAGCGCCCGCGTTGACGCTCACGAGTAGCTCACTTTTTCCTCGCGAGGGCGGCCAGGGTGCCGGCGGTGAGGGCTTCGACGGCGAGGCTGCAGTTTTTTTCGAAGAAGTTGGATTGCGCGGTGATGAAGAATTCCTTGCAGCGGCGGGCGGCGCCGCGATCGAGTTTCAATATACGGGCGATGAGAGCATCGGCTTCGGAGGAGAGGTTGGCGGCGGGAACGACTTGGGAGATGAGTCCGATTTCGAGAGCTTGCTGAGGAGAGAACGGCTCGCCGAAAAGGACGAGAGGGAATGCGAAACGCGGCAGGGCGTATTCGCCGAGGTACGACATAATCGCGGCCGGGGCGAGGCCGTGGCTCATTTCGGGGAAACAGAGGGAGGCGGTGTCGGCGACTAGAGGAAAATCGGTAACGATGGCGAGGCCCATTCCGAAACCGAAGGCGTCGCCTTGCACTTCAGCGACTGAGATTAAGGAGCAAGTGCGGACGATGCGTTTGAGTTCGATGAGGCGAAAGACTTCGGCGCGGACGGAATCGAGGTCGCGAGCGGCGCGTTCGCGGCCGGTGCAGAAAACTTTTCCGCGGGCGCGGATGCGAAGGACGCGGGCACAAGGTTGCGGGGATTCGGAGCGGAGTTCGGCGAGCATGGCGTCGAACATTGGGCCGGTGACTTCGTTGCCGTGATCGGGATTGTTGAGGGTGAAGGTTAGGACTTCGGGTGAGCGATGAATTTCGACTAATGGCGTGGACGCTTCGTTGGATTGACCGGAGGACGGAGTATTCGACATGGCCGGGAGATTATACAGGAAACGTTGAGGAGAAAAGATCTCAACACAGAGGACACGGAGGAGCCACAGAGTTCACAGAGAAGAGCGGGCCACCCTGGTTAGGCGCGGACGGAGTGATCGAGGTGGTGGTGGAGGTGGAGCTGCATGGTACGAAGGGGCGCGTCGGAATTTTGCAGGCGGCTGAGGAGGAGAGCGCCTTCGAGGGAGCTGATGATGAGTTGGGCTAGATTCAGCGGTTTGGTGCGCGGATTGATTTCGTGGCGGGCGATGCCTTCGGCGGCGATTTCGGATAGGCGCGCGGTCCAGCTTTGCAGGGCTTTTTTTGCGCGGGTGCGGAGGAGGGCGTTGCCGTCGTCGGATTCGACGGCGGTGTTCATGAGGGGACAGCCGCCGGGGACGAGGCCTTCGCGCTTTTCGACGAAGTTATCGATCATTTTTTTGAGACGGAGGACGGAGTTGGGGACTTCGTCGACGCCTTCGAGGCGGCCGGAGACGGCTTTTTTCCAGGAATAGTCGAAGGCTTCGCCGGCGAGCTGCTGCTTGCTGGAGAAATGGCGGTAGATGCCGCCTTTCTGGAGGCCGGTGGCTTGCATGAGATCGGAGAGGGAAGTGCCCTCGAAGCCTTTACGGTTGAAGAGAGGCGCGGCCTTCTTGACGATTTCGCGGCGGGTAAGTTCTCCCTTGGACAGTTCGCTGGACATAAATTGAGCGCCTCCCACGGCTAGTACTGGGACCGACTGGTCTCTTTTAGGAATTATATCACATTCAATTGAGACCGAACGGTCCCTTATGCATCAAATCGTTTCGAGGGAGCATGAGCGAGACGATGGCAGCGACGATCCCGTTTGACCCGCCCCGGGAGCGGGCGGGGATCAATCCGTGGTTCATCGCGATCACCGTGACGCTGGCGACGTTCATGGAACTGCTGGACACGGCGATTGCCAACGTGTCGCTGCCACACATCGCGGGCGGGCTGGCGGTGAGCGCGGACGAGAGCACGTGGGTCCTGACAAGCTACCTGGTGTCGAACGCGGTGGTGCTGCCGCTTTCGGCCTGGCTGAGCCGGATTTTCGGGCGGAAGCGCTACTACATGATTTGCGTGGCGCTGTTTACGATCAGCTCGCTGCTGTGCGGATTTGCGCCGAGCTTGGGGATGCTGATTTTTTTTCGGGTTTTGCAGGGAGTCGGCGGCGGAGGGTTGGCACCGGTGGAGCAGGCGATCCTGGTGGACACGTTTCCGGGGTCAAAGAGGGCGGCGGCGTTTGCGCTGTATAGCATGGCGATCGTGACGGCGCCGGCGATCGGGCCGCCGCTGGGCGGATGGATTACAGACCACTGGAGCTGGCGGTGGATCTTCTTTATCAATATTCCTATTGGGATTATTTCGCTGATCCTGACGAACCGACTGTTGAAGGATCCGCCGGAGTTCACACGCGAGGTGGAAGCAGCGCGGCGGGACGGGCGGCTGAAGATTGACGTGTGGGGAATTGTCTCGGTGGCGATTGCGTTTGCGTGCCTGGAGGTGGTGCTGGACCGGGGGCAGACGGAAGACTGGTTCGAGAGCAATTTTATCGTGGTGTTTTTCGCGGTGGCGATGGCGGCGCTGCTATTTGCGATCGTGTGGGAGTGGCGGCATCCGGACCCGGTGGTGGAGATTCGATTGTTGGGAGACCGGAATTTTGCGCTGGCGAATATATTTTACTTTTTGTTCGGGTTCACGCTGTACGGATCGACGGTCCTGATACCGCAGATGCTGCAGCGACTGTATGGCTACACGGCGACGGATGCGGGGTTGGTGCTGGGGCCGGGGGCGTTTGTGATTGTGATGCTGGCGCCGGTGGTGGTGAGGATTTTGCCGAAGCTTGGAGTGAAGCGGCTGCTGGGATTCGGATATTTCGTGTTCGCGCTGGCGATGTGGTATTACGCGAGCTTCACGCTGGCGACGGATTACCGGCACGAAGCTTGGGCTCGGGCGCTGCAGGGATTGGGGATTGCGACCCTGTTTGTGCCGGTGAGCCAATTGGCGTATTCGAATTTGCCGAAGAACAAGAATAACAAGGCGTCGAGCCTGACGAATCTGTTCCGGAACCAGGGCGGCAGTTTCGGGATTGCGTTTGTGACGACGCTGCTGGCGCGGCGGACGCAATATCACCAGAGCATATTGGTGGCGCACACGACGCCGCTGGATGAGCGGTACCGGCAATTACTGGGGAATTTGAGCGGGTATTTTTCGGCGCATGGATTTACGGCGGCGGATGCGGCGGTGCATGCGCAGGCGCAAGCGTTCGCGTTGCTGGAGAGGCAGGCGGCGTTTCAGGGATTCCTGGATTGCTTCACGGCGCTGGGGTGGGTGGTATTGATGGGAGTACCGCTGGTGTTTTTGATCAAGAAGTTCAGGCCTGCGGGTGGAGCGACGGAGAGTCATTAAGGCGTGGCCAGCGACAGGTGGCCGGTGAAGAGGGAGTCGTGGAAAAGTTTACTTTGAGGCCCTTTACCCGTCGTTATCGGATGGGTTCCCTCCTGCGGCGGGCCAGGCAGGATGGCAGGGGGTGGGGTTTTGGTGGATGGGGAAATGGGTCGCAGGGTTTAATGCGCAAAAGTGGAAACTGTGCTTCCGCACTCAAAATAAGAAAAGGCCCCGGTCTTGCCGGGGCCTTTTTTGTTGGAGTCGAAGGATTGTTTTGGAGCGCTACCAGTTGAGTTTTAGAGCGAACTGGAATTGGCGCGCGTCAAAGGCAGCGGTTGGCTGGCCGGCGGAGCATGTCGTGGTTACCAGTGTGTCGCAGAGCTGGTTTACCGCGGAAATGTTGGTGTGGTTGAAGAGGTTGAAGGCGTCGGCGATCAGGTCGAGGCGGAAGCGTTCGCCGAAGCTGATGCCCTTGGAAACGCGGAGATCGAATTGGAAGAAATAGGGCATGGTGAATTTGTCGCGGCCTAGATTGCCAGTGCAGCCGAAGGGCGGGGTGATGGAGTTGATGGTGAATGGCTGGCCTGCATTGGTGAGGCAAGTTGTTGGGGCGCCGAACGAGACTCCCGGGATGAACCGAGAGGTTGTGGCGCCGGGTGCACCGGTTGGAAGAAGCGCCGGGCGAATTTCGGAAGCGCCGAGGTCGAGGCGAGTATCTTCCGAAGTGATGACATTGAAAGGCCTGCCGGAAGAAAGCTCGATCAGCGGAGCGAGAGTGAAATCGCTGAAGAAGCTTTGCGCGAAGGAATCACCACTTTTGTGAGGCGAGGTCTGGAAGACGCCGCTGGTGACCCAGCGATGGCGCTGGTCGTTGACGGAATTGCCACGCTCGAGAAAGGGGAAGCGGCTGTCTGCCGGTTCAAGAGTGGACTGCAGGTCGGTGCCGTTATCGATGGAGTGTGACCAGGTGTAGCTGGAGAGCATGGAGAAGTGCCTGGAAAAGCTCTTCTGAACATTTATGGTAAGTGCGTTGTACCAGGAAGCGGCGTCAGAGAGCTGGGCGTCCACGCTGTTGAAGGGCACGGGCACGCCGAAGCCAACGGGGTAGCCCGCGGCGTGGGCGAGAGCCTGCTGCACGCCATAGCCGCAGGAAAAGACCAGGTTGGCGGGAACGCCGGCGCATTGAGGAGCGGCTGCTCCCACGCCCGTTGCAAAGGACGGATTCGGGCCGGAAGGTCGGAAGAAGTTGAAGAACGAGGGAGTGCTTACGAACTTACCGTTAAATGGGATCCCAGTAGGACAACCATAGAGGACACCGAGAGCACCCGGAATAAGACCCGTGGTTGTGAGTCCGCACGTGCCAGTGGTGGGGCCGACGTCCTGAATGGCGACAGTGATCGGATTGGTGAAGCCGAGGCCGGCAGCGTCAGCATATTGCAAGTTTTGCGTAAGCAGGACGGGGTCTGTGGAGTTGATGTCTATGGGGCGATTGAGGTGCGAGCCACGCGTCCACTGATAGCCCGCGCTGATCTTCCAGGACCCGCCGAGAGAGCGCTCGACGGTGAGATTCGCCTGCTGCGCATAACCGTATTGGAAATTCTTGGCCGCGGGCAGGGTGAAGGGAAGAACGGAGAGCGGAATGCCTGCGGACAAATAATTCTGATTGGCAAAGATAGAATTGGAATTGAGAGGATCGAAACGCTGCTGGTTTGGCTGATAGAACATGTTGGGAAACGCGTTGAGCACACCCTGGAAGATGGAAGCGCCGTTGAAATTCGCAGGAGTGTCCAAGCTGCCACCGCAAGTTGAGTAACCGGCGGGCGCCTGTGCGGCGGACACAATGCCACAAGCAGACGAGAAACCGCCCGGTGAGATGAGCTGGACAGAGCGGCCGCCATCAGCAGTAACCGAGTCAAAAGCGACGGCAAGGAGCGGGTGGTCGTAGAACATGCCGTAGCCGCCGCGGACAACGGTCTTGCCGTCGCCCTTGGGATCCCAGGCAAAGCCAAAGCGGGGCGCGACGTTGTTGTAGTCGCGGGGAATGCCTTCGGTGACACCCAGGGCTTTTTCCGCTGCGGCATTGATGGCAGTGGCGGGAGCAAACAGCGGGCTGATTTCGACGTCGTAACGGACGCCGTAGTTCAACGTAAGTTTTCGAGTGACGCGCCAAGTGTCTTGAGCGAAGAAGCCGAACGGAATGTTGTCGAAAGGCTGATTGGATTGGCCGATGCCCTGGATGTACGTTTGCGGCGCGCCGACGCCATAGGCCTGGACCGCGCTGAACCCGGGAAGACCAGGGAAGGGCGTGATACCGCCAAAGTTTACGACACCGCCGAAATCGAGTTCGAAGATCTGTTGTTTGGCAGAGCGAAGTTGGATGAGATTGGCGTCCACACCGACTTTAAAAGTGTGACGACCACGAGTGATAGTGCCGTTGTCCGTGAACTGGAAGCGGCGTTCGATGCGGTCGACGGTGGAATAGGGCTCGCGGCCAAAGTAAGCGAAACCGGGAATGTTGACGGCAATGTCGCTGCCGCCGGGCAGAGGAGAGTAGCCGAAGTGAACACCGCGGCGGGCGAATTGGAAACGGAATTCATTGAAGGCGGAGTCGCTAAGAATGGTGTCGTGCTGGAAAGTAGCGTTGACATCGCGGTAGTGGCTTGCCCCAACGCGCGAGCCGGAGTTTTGTCCAAAGACCTGGTTCTGAGAGGTGGATTGGATTCCGGTGACATTCGAAGGCGAGACACCGACGCGAATGAAGGAAGAATTGCGATTGTTCCAGCGCTGATCGAGACGAGCGGACCAGAGGCTGGTTTTCTCCATGACCGGGAAATTGCCGCGCAGCGAATCGAGGGCGACGTAAGAGGTCGGCAAAGGGACCAGGCCGACGCCAGCGGGAGAGCACGCAACGTTACTAACGACTGTGTTTGGCGGGCAATTCACAGAACCCGGGAAAAATTTCGAATTGGGGAGAGCCCCCGCGACCACCGGACCGTAGAGGAGAGTGGTCATTGGGATTTGGGTGCCGTCCACGTTGACGTTGAGGTCACCCTTTACGGCGACGTTGGAGGCGGCACCGGTGGCGACGGCGGCTTTCAGCAGTGGTTGCACGGCAGGGCTCAAGCAGTTCGCTGGGTTACCAGCAACGGCCTGACCGATAGCGGCGTTGTAGGTGGCCAATTGAGCGGAGGTCATGCTGAGGGGAATGGGGGTGAAGGTGACAGGAGTGGCGATGCACGCGACGTCGCCGGTGGTCAGGCCGAAATTGTTTTGACCGATGCTGGAGAAGCCGGTTTCTTCGCGCTGGGTGTATTCGTAGGAGAAGAAGTAGAAAGTTTTGTCCTTTTTGATAGCGCCGCCAAAAGCAGTGCCGGCTTGCACTCGAGTATAGGCCTGCTTGGTGGGCACCAAATCGCCGGCGGCGTCGACTTGACCGGAAAAGGGATTGCGGGCCTGGAAAGATTTGTTGCGGAGGTAGCCGAAAACGTCTCCGTGAAAATCATTTGAGCCGCTCTTGGTGACGATGTTGACGACGCCACCCGTGGCGCGGCCGTATTCCGCGTTGTAGTTGCTGAGGATCATCTGGAATTCCTGGACGTCCTCCTGAGAAACGGTAGAGCGGATGCCGTTGACAGAGTTGTCGACGGCGTCGGCGCCATCAACGCTGACCATGTTGGAGCGAGCGCGAGCGCCGCTGATGTTGAGGCCGCTGTTGGGAGCCGGACCGATGGCGTTGGAGTTGTCACGAGTGGTCTGGGAATTGATGAGAGTGAAATTGATGTAGTTACGGCCATTGATGGGGAGATTGTCGATCTGGCGCTGGTCAACGGTTTGAGAACTTTCGGAGCGGGTGACCTCGATGGGAGCGGTCTCCGTGGTGACGGTGACGGTCTGGGTCTGCGTGCCCAACTGGAGCGTCACGTTGGCGGTGGCTTGTTCGCCGACGGTGAGTTGTAGAGAGGGCCTTTCGTAAGGCGCGAAATTTGCGGCGCCACCAACGCGGAGTTTGTAGATGCCAGGAACGAGGCCGACGAGAGTGTAATGGCCGGAATCATCCACGTTGACGGAACGCTCGGAGCCGGTGGCGAGAAGTGTGACGGTGACTTTTGCGCCGCGGACAGCGAGACCCTGCGGGTCAATCACATTTCCGGACAGAGTAGCGGTGTTGACCTGGGCCACCGCGGCACTGACGCCCAAAAGAATTGCCACACAAAAAATCACAAACGCAAACAACGGCTGCCTGCGTTGCATACCGAGCCTCCTTGGATTTACCGCCAGTCTCTCCGCTACCCCTAGCGGTGGCGAGCGGTGCCCGCCGCGAGATGACTGAAAAGAAATAGATGAGATAGCTTGTACGGTAATGTACGAGCCAATGCAACTGTAAACTGCCAGACGTTTGTTTGGCTAGGAGAGAGAGGGGGAAGTGCCCAAGGTGTAATGGGCGGGGAGGAGGGAAGGGGCGTGCACGATGGATGAAGATTTGGGTTGGTTGCGAGTTGGGACGTGAGACGGAAGAGAGTCGTGCTGGCGGCGTGTTGGGGAGGAGGAATCTGTCGCACCTCCGGTGCTTGAGAATTTTTCTCCCGCTAGGTCCCAGCGCTCACGCGCTGAGCTATCCTCTGTCGCGCCTCCGGCGCTGGTTGGTAGCAGGGCGGATCGATTCATTGGCTTGAGGATTCGAGCAGGAAAGAATCAGGTGCGTTCGGGTAGTTGTTCGGCGACGAGATTAGTGGACGGCGGACGGCGGTCCTTCCACGCTTTGAGAATGATGGCGAGGACAATCAGGAAGGACGTGGCGGAGTTGGCGAGGATGACGGAAGGGGAGTGAAGAAAGAGTCCGTAAGCCAGCCACAGGAGGACACCGGTGAGATAGAAGATCAACATGCCGTAGGAGAGATCGCGGCCACCCTGCTTGCGGATTTTGACGAGCTGCGGAAGGAAGGCAAAGGTGGTGCAGAATCCGGCGACAGCACCGAGGATTTCGATGGATTGCGGGGCGAACATTGGTGGAGGTCTCCTGATTTTATTTTAGCAGGCGGTGGGAAGAAAGAATGCTGGGGTGGGTGAAAAAGAAAGTAGGTGTGCCTCGGATGAAGTTGTGCGGTTGCGTCGAGATCGCAAAAACGGAAGCTGGGCTTCCGCACTCAAAAGTTAGAGGTGCTTCTGGACGAGTTTGCGGAGGCGTTCGTGGTCTTCTTGTTTCATGTGGACGAATTCGACGCCGCTGCCATCGGGGCCGATGTTGCGGACGACGGCGGTGAAGTGGATTTTGCGGAGGCCGGAGCGAACTTCGAGCTGGACGGAATCGCCGATGCTCATGCGATTGGGAGATTCGAGGTAGGCGCCGCCGAGGCTGATGGTTTTGACGCGGACCGGACTCATCATCTGGGGCTGGCTGCCGATTTGCGCGCGCAATGGCGATTCGAGCGGGATGCGGGTGTAGCGACGAGGAACGATGAAATTGCCGAGCGGAGCCGCGGGCGATTCGAAGGCAGCGCGGACGCGAGCGGAGGAGGGACTTTCTTCCATCATCGCGAGAGCGTCTTCGGCGGCGGCGCGGAGGCCGGCGGGTTCGACGAAGGTGAGGCCTTCGCGTTTGCCCGCGAGCTGGCGGAGAAGTTCGATGGATTCCATGGCGCGGAGGCGGCCGAGAGCTTCGATAGCCTTGATGCGGACGAAGATGTCACGCAGGATTTCGTGCTCGCCGGCAGCAATTTCCATGAGCAGAGAGACGGCGGTGGCTTCCTGGCCGACGCCGATCTGATCGATCATCATCGGAACGACAAGAGGATGGGCCTCGGCGAGGATGGCCGAGAAAACGAAGGCGGTGCTTTGCGCCGACGGAGTGTTGGAGGGACGAGCGAGTTCGCTGACGGCGAGATCCTGAAGATTCCATTCCCAACTGGCCATGGCGCGGGTGAGGCCGCGGAGGAGGCGATCGGGATCGGAGGCGGCAAGCAATTTGATGGCAGCGCTGACACGCTGGCGGCGGGCCTCGAAGAGCCGCGTTTCGAGAAGCGTGAGAACAGGCACGCCGATGGCGCGGAGGAGTCGTGCCATGGCGGGAATCATCTCGGGGCCGCGCGGGTCAGTGAGCAAAAGGGTTAAGCGATCGAGGAGGCGCTCGGGGTCGCGTAGCAATAGGCGAGGGAGTGTCGGGTCGAGGGCGCGATTGGCGAGGGCTGCGTCCACGAGGAGCATCCACCGATCGTTTGCGACGAGGCGATGGCCGAGAGCGACGAGGTGCTCGTGTTCGGTGTCGCGAGGAACGCGCTCGAGGCCGATGAGAATATTTTCGAAGCCGGAAAAATCGCCACGGGAGACAGCGACGCGGCCGAGGGTTTCGAGGAAAGCGGCGAGCAGGGCACTGGTTTGGGGCCCTTGCTCTTTGGCGAGAGCGGCGAGCGTGCCGCGGCTGAGTTCTTCGGGAACTTGATTGGGCCAGAGCGATTCGAGGAGCGGAGTGAGTTCACCGAGGCCTGCGGCAACGATGCGGCGGGCGCTGGAATCCACGTGCTCGAGGCGGCGGGCATAATTGAGAAGAATCGCGCGGGCTTCGCGGCGCGGGGCATCGGCGCCGGTTTCCACGAGAAGGTTCATTGTCTGGCGAATGGCGGTGATGGGGACGCACCAGATGTCCGGGCCGCGAAGGACAGTGGATTTCTCGCGTGGCGGAAGCTCCAGCCAGAAGCGCTCGATCATTTGTTCGCGATAGGATTCGTTGGCCCAGGTGGTGGCGAGCGAAGAAAGATGTTGCGAAGAGTGAGGGCCGTGATAACCACCCGCGTCAACGATTACTCCGGCCAGCTGATTCAGAATCGGGCGGACGGAATGAGGGGCGAGTAGGGCAGCGGCGAATTCGGAAGTGAGATATTCGAGCACGAGGCTTTGCGAGAGACGGCGCAGATATGTCTGCGGGATTTCGCCTTCCTGCGGAGTGTAGTGGGTCATGGAGGAGAGCAGCATGCGAACGGTGCTGCGGCTGGCCTGTTCCATGGAAGAGTGAATGGCCCGCGCCGCTTCTTCGGGGGAAAGGCCGCGGGCGCCCTCCATCGGCGGAGTGAGGTGGCCGATGAGGCGGAGGGTGTCATTGAGTTCGTTAATTTGCGGGGCGTGGATGGGAGTGTCGCCGCTTTCCTCGGACGAAGTTCCGCCATAGGCGACGAGGGCCGCGATGAGGCTGGCCAGGACGGTGTCCACCTTACGCTCCGTCAAGGTGTTGATCTGAATGCCTTCCACGCGATGCTCCCGGAGTAGCGCCGCCCAAGCAGTAGCTGCATCGTGCTTGGCTAGCTCATCTGATTTTAGCAAGCTCAACCTCATGAGTTGAGCAAGCGTGTCCAATTCGCCCACATTAAATTTGGGAGCGAACCAGAGGGTCTGGATTCCGGCGCGTTGCAGTTCGGTGGCGAGAGCGTGGAATTCGCCGCGGGCGTCGGGGAGATGGGCTTCGCTAACCTTGGTGATGACGATGCCGCCGCGCTCGGGGCGAATTTCGAGGCCGCCAAGATCGGCGGCGGTGCGGCGCAGGGACTCGTAGGCAACGTCGAGGCTGTCCTGGACGCGGGGGTGGGCGGTGCTGTAAAGGCGATGGGCGCGGAGGAGAAGGTGGAACTCACGGAGGGCCTGGACGGCGTCGGCGAGGAGCGGCTCGACGGGACGAACAGGCTCCCGGCGTGTGGAGCCGGAGTCGTTCGGCGAAGAGCTCTTGGCGCCGAGATGGGCGCCCGAACGATCGTCGAGAAGAGCTGTGGCGCGCTGTACCAAAAGACCGCCCTGTTTCCGCGAGGCCTAAGGGCCCTCGCTGGGAGAAAAAAGATCGCGGGCACCGCGCTGGAACCGGGTAAAGAAGCCACGACCCGCGACGGGAGCCCTATAAGTATTAGGGTAGGGGGAGAGGGGAAGAGGGCCTATAGTACTACTAGACCAGTGTATGTACTGAATGGCCACAAAATAAGGGCCGGTGGGACATTAGGCTACGCTTAGTTTCGAATATTGTTCGCTGTACGGCCGATGGGTTTTACTTGCCGTGGAGGGTTGCATTGACATTCACGGTGCCGCCTTCGCTGGCTTGAATACCGCGGCGGGTAAATTCGTAGCCTTTCAAACGAAGGCCGATAGTGTGGGTGCCGCTGGGAATCTGGACGCGGGCAGGTGAGAACTGGCCGGTGGAAATGCCATCGACGAGGATCTCCGCGCCGGCGGGAGTGGTGTCTACTTGCGCCCAAGCGACGTGGCCGGCTCTGGGCTTGAGTTCGAGATCGAGAGCGGTTTGGACGTTGTCCTTCACTTGTATCTGGCCGACGTAGGGCTCGTAACCTTCGAGACGCAGAACCAGGTTATAGGAGCCTGCGGCGAGGGGCAGCGTATCCGGAGTTTGCCCGGCTTGCTTGTCGCCATTGATGAAGATATCAGCGCCGGCGGGGCGGGTGCTGACGTAGAGGCCTTTGGTGAGGGCCTCGAGCAGGATCTTCTGGTCCTGAGAGTCACCCGTCTTGAGTTCGAGGGCTGTCTGGACCTGGAGGTAGCCTTCCTTTTGAACTTGCAGGCTATAGCGGGCTGGGGTGAGATCGTTGAAGCTGCAAGGCGTTTGGCAAGTGCCGGCGGCACGGCCCGAGGGGCCAAAAATGGTGGCCTTTGCGCCGATTACGTTGGTGAGGACGTGGACGGCGGCGTTGCCGTTGGAGGGGATCGGATGGCCGCTGTTGTCGGCGTTTGCCGAGGCGGGAAGCGGCGTGTCGTCGTAGGAGATCTCGTCAACTACGTGAACATTGGCGGGGGCGTTGCGCATGAAGTGAAGGAGCGATGAATGCTCCGTGGGACGCAGCTTGCCGGTGAGAGTGATGGTGTTGCTGGTGGCTGAGACCTTGACGCGGCCGGACATGGAGCGGTCGGCGAGGGCGGCCTCGATCTGACTCTTGTATGCCGTTGCAGCGGAAGTGATGGTCGGCTCGGCCTTTTTGATTTCAGGCGGGGTTGTGGATGTACTGGATTTCTTTTCGACCACGTTGACAGGCGTAGGAACCAGATCGGACTTCGCCGGCACCAGCGAAGAGGTAGGAGCAGGAGCGGGAACGACGGCAGAGCTGCTGGGTTGGTCGGTGTTTGCCGGCGCTGGGGTGGCCGAGGGATCCGTCTCTGAAGGGGCAGACTTCGGCGCAGGAACCGGGGGGGCCGGGGATTCCTGACGAGAACGGTTGTTCAGTTCGCGGGTGGCCTGGAATTCGGGACGGAGTTTGTTCAGGCCGTAGACGATGACGCCGACGAGAATCAACGCCAGGATGATGGTGAGAGTGGGACTCTTCTTTTTCGGTTCTTCGACAGGCGCGATCGTGCCGGTGCGACGAATGGCGGGGGTTTGCGTGGGACTGGTGCCGCGATTCTGAAGCGAGCGCAGAGTGGGCGTGATGTTGGGATCGCCCGAGGGAGTGGCTTGGGGGCTGCCACCCGCAATGCCAAGCGGAAAGGGGGAGTTTGCGCGCGGGGAGATGAGCGTGGCGTCGGGACTGCGCTCGGCCGGAATGAGAGCGCGATAGTTGCGGAGATCTTCGAGGAGTTCGCGGCAGCTCTGGTAGCGGACTTCGGGCTCCTTGGCGAGGGCGCGCATGACGATGTCGCTGAGGCCTTGATGGATGGAAGGATTCAGGGTGCGCGGTGGAATGGGTTCTTCGTTGACGATTTTGTATATGACAGTGGTGATGCTCTGGCCGGGAAATGGCTTTTCACCGGTGAGAATTTCATAGAGCAGGACGCCGAGAGAGAAAATGTCGCTGCGGCCGTCGACGGGGCGCCCTTTGACCTGCTCGGGCGACATGTAACTGGGCGTGCCCATGACGTGGGTGGTCTGCTGGACCGTGCCGAACTGGAGAATTTTGGCGGTGCCGAAATCGGTGACCTTGACGGTGTCGTCGGCGGTGAGCATCAGGTTGGCGGGCTTGATGTCGCGATGGATGATGTTGCGCTCGTGGGCGAACTGGAGGGCGCTGCAGGTCTGCTCCATGATTCGGAGGACGCGAGGGACGGGGAAGGAGTGGCCGGAGTCGAGGAGAGCCTGGAGGCTCTTGCCCTCGATGAGTTCCATGGTGATGTAGTAGAGGCCATTTTCTTCGCCGGCGTCATAGACGACTACAATGTTGGGGTGGGTGAGAAGTCCGGCGGCGCGGGCTTCGGTCTGGAAGCGCGAGAGAAGCTCGGGGCGGCTGAGGCCGGTGCCTTCTTCGCTGAGGCGGATGGTTTTGACAGCGACGGTGCGGCCAATAACAGGGTCGGTGGCGCGGTAGACGACACCCATGGCACCGCGGCCGAGTTCACCGAGAATTTCGTAGCGTCCTGCTTTAACCATTGTTGCCATGCTGTTCCATTGCCCGAAGACGGACTAAATCTCTAAATGACCATGCCCAGAGGCTGGGTTGCGTGAGAAAGCCTCTCAGGAGCCCTATCGGAGAAACGCCGCAAAACTGGATTTGACGACACGTATATTGCATTCCGAGGGGACGTCCCGACACACATCCCCCGCCATTAAGAAGAGTATTCGGGGGGATTTCAGGGGGTCAACGCTACGGGAGTACTAGTGTGACGGAGTCGATATGTACGGAAGGACAGGGGGGAGTGGAGATGGCCCCGTCGAGTGACGGTGAGGTCAATTAATTGCCACGGTCTGTAGTGGGTCAGTTTCCGAGCAGCCCGCAATCCGCCCAGAATCGAGGCCAAGCGCGGAGATTACTTCCTACAAGGCGACTTATCGATACCTAACGAATCCGCATATCTCCAATGTGTGATTAACTTCCGAATTGCCGACGATTCGGCCGAGCAGCTACGAGAAAACATCCGTAAGCCTGCGGACCTAATCTGCCGCCCTTGATACGAGGGCATCAAGTCGTGGGCATCGTGCCACCGTCGATAATGTAATCAGCCCCGCTGATAAACGCGCCTCGGTCTGAGGCCAGGAAGGCTACGAGTTCCGCCACTTCCTCGGGTCGGCCTGTCCGGCCCATGGGAATGCCTCCAAGCATGTCCATAATTCGTTGACGTGCAGCGTCCTCGCTGATGGCGCTGCCTCGTGAAATGTCGGCGATCATTCCCTTTGCGCCTGAAGTCTCGATGAAGCCAGGCGAAATCATCGTCACTCGCACACCCTTCGGAGCGACACCCTTGGCCAGCCCCTTGCTGTAAGTAGCCAAGGCTCCCTTGGCCGCCGCGTAGGCGAGCGTCGAATTGGAGAACGGCAGACGATGCGCGACAGAAGAGATATGAATGACGACTCCTGACTTTCGTTCGATCATGCCGGGAAGGAAAGCGCGGTCCAGCCGGACTGCGGCGAGCAGATTCACCTCCAGTATCCTTTGCCAGTCCTCGTCGGAGAGCACCTCGAATCCGCCTGCTTTTGTTTCCGTTCCGCCGACATTATTCACCAAGATGTCGAGTCCACCCCACTCTTGCTGAATGCAATCGACAACGTTTTGGACACCACGGGCCGTTCCGATATCCGCCTTTATAAAGAGAGCAGCGTCCTGGCCGTTAGCCGCCTCACATCGCGCGGTGGTGGCAACCGAGGCACCGCCCAATGCAAAGCGGCGTGCAATCGCTTCCCCTATTCCCTTCGTGCCACCGGTCACAAGAACGCGCTTGCCTTTGAACTCGCCGCCAAAAACGGTAAATGGATAGCTGTCTGTCATGGTCCCTCCAAGAGAAATGATGGTTCGAACCATGCCTTGGCCGCTTCGAAGCTCGGGAATTCCGCGATCACGATACCCCTCGACCGGATGCCCCTCGAGACACTCAAGACCACCCTACTTGACGAGGACCTTGACCTGGTGACCTGCGAGGGTTGCCCGAATCCTGTCCCAGTAAATCTTCAGCTCCGCCTCACCCAGGGGTATTCGTACGTGTAAACATCAAGTAGGCGCTCATTTCCGGTGTTCTCCTGGAGTCGTTTTACTTGTGGCCACCATTCGCGAAGATGGTTTCTCCCGTGAGCCACCCCGCATCATCCGAGGCAAGAAATACGGCCACGCGCGCGATGTCCTCGGGTTGGCCGACGCGGCCCAACGACGTACTCGCGATTATCTGCTTCTTGAACTCCGTTCCCATGACACCCGCCGCGTGCGTACCCTCCGTTTCGGTTCCACCGGGATTGAGAGCGTTAACGCGGATTTTTCTGGGGCCGAACTCTTTTGAGAGCACGCGCGTCAAGCCATTGACAGCGCTCTTTGACGCCACGT
>Ga0210402_10000064_pt1 | contig 108606 bp, 110 predicted proteins | sample IncBWC7MmetaG_FD_161055 | JGI IMG/M metagenome (GOLD analysis project Ga0210402, IMG submission 161055) | Forest soil microbial communities from Barre Woods Harvard Forest LTER site, Petersham, Massachusetts, United States - Inc-BW-C-7-M | ecosystem: Environmental > Terrestrial > Soil >...
CATCGCCGCGCTCAAGGCGGGCTCGCTCGAAGTGGCGCCAATCCAGAGCTTTTGATCCCCCAGGGAAGCCCGGCCCTTTCGCTCGCCTCCCTTGAAGTCGCTCCTCTGCGGTCTTACTCTTGATCAGGATCGGCTGAAGCGCGTTCATAAAGTTCAGCGATATCAATTGTTTATCTGAGGCATCGGCGCGGAGATCCGGACCCAAGGGCCGGACGAAGGTCTTTTGCCCTTGCTGGGACGAAGGCAATGGAAAAAATTCCCATGACCGCTTCGGGCTTCAAGGCCCTGGAAGAGGAACTGGAGCGCCTGAAGCATCAGGACCGCCATGAAATCATCAAGGCGATCTCCGAAGCGCGCGCCCATGGCGACCTGTCGGAGAATGCCGAATATCACGCCGCCAAGGAGAAGCAGAGCTTCATTGAAGGCCGGGTGATGGAACTGGAAGACCAGATCGGCCGCGCCGAAGTGATCGACATTTCCAAACTGTCCGGCGCCAGCATCAAGTTCGGCGCCACCGTGACTCTGGTGGACGAAGACACCGACGAGAAACGCAGATACCAGATCGTGGGCGATGTGGAATCCGATGCCAAGAAAGGCCGAATTTCACTTTCCTCGCCCATCGCGCGCGCGCTGATCGGCAAGAGCAAGGGCGACACGGTCGAGGTCGCCGCACCCGGCGGCGCGCGGTCGTATGAGATTTTGAAGGTGGAGTTCGTCTGAGAGCCGCGAGCCGAAGCGAGCGGCCGCGGAAAACGTGCAGACTCAAAAAGCTCATATAAATCCGAAGCGTTTTACGCGGGCGCGGTATGCCGCATATTCCGGATAGGCTTCGTTCAGCACCTGTTCTTCAAAGCGGCTGCGCGTGATCAACAGGCCCACCACACCCAGGGCGAGAAGACCGGCCCATGGCTGCTGAAACTGAATGGCGGAGCCAATGATGGTGACGATCTCGGCAACATAGAGCGGATGGCGGGCGAAAGCATAGGGTCCGCCGGTCACCAGACGGCGCGCTTCCGGCATGATGGAATAGGATTTGCCCAGATTGGCCAGCACGATGATGGATGAGGTTCCGCCGACGAAAATCAGCAGGGCGGCGACGCTTTGCCAGCCCAGGGAAAGCGTCACCGGCTTGAGGTAGATGATGCCCACGCCCAGGAAGGTGCCGGCGATCGCAAACGCTCGCGGCAGCCAGCCGCGCGAACGGCGCACCGGCGTACTGCGCATCACGATCATATAAATGCCCAGAAGATTGAAGGCCGCCGAAGCGAACAACGCATAAAAACGCAGGTTGAACAGAAGATTTCCCGGCTCGGACAAAAGCGCACGCGCGTCTAGCTCCAAAGTCGGTCGTAGGTCGATCACGCCATAGGTGAACCAAAGGACCAGCGGCAGGCCCATCAAGAGATCGTAAAGCTTGCCCTGCCGGAATTTCTGGAAATCGAAACTCATGCCTGTTCCTGCCCGGGCCGCCGCGCCAGCAACGCCACCATTTCGGCGACTTCGACGAATTTTCCGTCCGTCGCCAGTGGCGCCAGCGCGGCGCGCAGATCCGATTCGAACGCCGGTCTTCGCTCTCCCAGCCGCTCAGGCGCGCAAGTGGACATGGAATAGGCACGTCCGACGATTTCGTCCAGGGTGATATCCCGGCGGATGGTGACGCTCGCGCCCTCCAGCACCGTGAAAGCCGAAGCGAACAAATAGGGCTCATAGCGGCGATGACCGCCCGCCTTGCGCTCGGCGATGTGCGTGCCGTCCTTGCTGTGGCGGTCGGTTACTTCGCGCAAGGTCTTGAACCAGCGATTTTCGGCCATATCGGGATGGGAATCGTGAAAAAAAGCCACCGCTCCGTCCGGCGCCACGATCCGGTCCAGCATCTTGAGCGTGGCGGCGCGGTCCATCCAGTGAAAGGCCCGCCCTATGGCGGCCAGCCGGAACGGACCCATCGCGGGCGTCAGGTCGTAGGAGCCGCCCTGCCAGAGGGACAGGGTGACGCCGACCGTCCGCGCCGCGGCGCCAGCCGCCTCCAGCATGGCCGGCTCGGGATCCGCGGCCGTCACGTCCATCCCGGCCTGGGCGAATGGCACCGCCAAAAACCCGGGTCCCGAGCCCAGATCCAGCACCGCGTCGCCGGCAGATAGCTCGGCCAGCGCGATGACCCGCCGGATCAGTTTTTCGGGATAGGAGAGGCGGTAACGCTCATAATAGGGCACGGCGCTCCGGAAACGGTGCGGCTCATAAGGATGGACCTGGTTCATGGCTCCGGAGGCTTTGCTTTGACGGACAAGGCTTTATACTGTTTTGCAGTCAATATCATGCCCGTTGCGGAACAGAGAATGGCCACCATTGCCCTGGTTGACGACGACAAGAACATCCTTGCGTCGGTGACGATGCTGCTGGAGCAGGAAGGCTATCACGTCAAAAGCTTTTCCGATCCGGCGGCGGCGCTGACCGCGCTCACCGGCGCGCCGCCCGACCTGGCCGTGCTGGACATCAAGATGCCGCGCATGGACGGGCTGGAGTTGCTGCGCCGCCTGCGCCAGGCCGATGCCGACCTGCCGGTGATCTTTCTCACCTCCAAGGATGAGGAGATCGACGAGCTGATGGGCCTGAATGCCGGGGCCGATGACTATATCCGCAAGCCCTTCTCCCAGCGCCTGCTGCTGGAGCGGGTGCGCGCCGTGTTGCGCCGGGCCGAGGGCAAAAGCGCACCCCCCGTGCCGGGCGAACAAAAAAAGGAAGCGCTGGTGCGCGGCAAGCTGGCGCTGGACCCCCAGCGTCACGAATGCACCTGGGAGGGCAAACCGGTGCGCCTGACCGTCACCGAGTTTCTCATTCTTCAGGCGCTCGCCCAGCGGCCCGGCTTTGTCAAAAGCCGCGACAGCCTTATGGACGCGGCCTATGACGATCAGGTCTATGTCGATGACCGCACAATCGACAGCCACATCAAGCGGCTGCGCAAGAAATTCAAGGTGGTGGCCGACGATTTCGACGCGATCGAGACGCTGTACGGCGTAGGATACCGCTACAAGGAGTGAGCATCCTTCCGCACTTCTCCACCCTCACCTGGCGCATCATCGCTTTCAACGCGATTGCCCTTGTTGTCCTGACCGCCGGCGTGATCCTGGTGCAGGCTTCGGGCCGCGGCCTGGTCGAGGAACGCATGACCGGCGTGCAGGAACAGGCCGCCATCGTCGCCGGAACGCTATCCGAATATGCCACCGATCCCGGCAGCCATACGCTGAAAGAGGCGGAAGCCGAGCCGCTGCTGCGCCAGCTGATCACCCCCACCAGGCTGAGGGCGCGACTTTATCTGCCGAATGGCCGGCTGGCGGTGGACACGCGCAATCTTCTTCCGCGCAACATCGTGCAGGTGGAGGAACTGCCCGCCCTGGACCGCTGGACCCGCGCGAAACAAGCATTCGGCCGCTTCTATGATGGGGTGATGGGCGTGCGCCCCTTTGCGCGCCTTGCGCCATATCTGGAGGGCGGCGAAGACGGCCGCATCTATCAGGAAGTCGACGACGCCCTGAGCGGGACAACCGCCAGCCGCCAGCGGGTGGACGACCAGAACAAGCTGGTGCTGTTGGTGGCGGTGCCGATTCAGCGATTCCGCGCGATCTATGGCGTGTTGCTGGTTTCGACGGAGGGCGGTGATATCGACGATATCCTGCGCCAGGAACGCTTCACCCTGATCGAGGTGTTTCTGGTCGCCTTCGCGGTGATGCTGCTGTCGTCGCTCTATCTCGCGGGGACCATCGCCGAGCCGGTGCGGCGGCTGGCGGCGGCGGCGGACCGGGTGCGTCAGGGCCTGGCCGGACGCGACGCCATTCCCAGCCTCGAACGGCGTGACGAAATCGGCGACCTTGCCGAATCCCTGAAGGAAATGACCGCGGCGCTGTATGACCGCATCGGCGCGATCGAGCGTTTCGCCGCCGACGTGGCGCATGAGCTGAAAAATCCCCTGACTTCGCTGGCATCGGCGATGGAGATGCTGGTGCGCACGCCGGATGAAGAGTCACGCAAGAAGCTGATGGCGCTGGTGCGCGCCGACGTAAAACGGATAGACCGGCTGATCACCGACATCTCCGACGCCTCGCGGCTGGACGCGGAGCTTTCGCGTGAGGCGCGCAGCGCGATCGATCTATCGCATCTTCTGAAAACAATCGTCGAGATCTATCACGTCACGGAAATTTCCCACGGCCTGACGGTGACGCTGATCGACGATCTGCCGCCCGGCACCCGCGTCATGGGCAATGATGAAAGGCTGGGGCAGGTCTTTCGCAACCTGATAGACAATGCGATCTCCTTCAGTCCAGAGACCGGTATGGTCACGATAACCGCGCGGATGCAGGTTTCCGGGGCGCGCGTGACGGTGGACGATCACGGCCCCGGTATTCCGCCGGAAAATCTGGAATCCATTTTTGAGCGTTTCTATACCGAGCGCCCGGCGGCGCATTTCGGCAACAATTCCGGCCTTGGCCTCTCCATCGCGCGCCAGATCACCCAGAATGCCAGCGGGCGGATCTGGGCGGAAAACCAAGAGGGCGGCGGGGCGCGCTTCGTCGTCGAACTGCCCGTCCTGCCATGAGCGCGGTCAGGGTCAATGTCCATGCCGGATGCGTCGCCCTCGGCGGCAAGGGCGTGCTGATCCTGGGGCAAAGTGGCGCGGGCAAATCCGATCTGGCGCTGCGCCTGATTGACGATGGGGCAAAACTGGTCGCCGATGACCGTTGCGACCTATTCGCGCGCGCCGGAAAGCTTTGCGCCACGGCGCCCAAAAGCATCGCGGGCCTTCTGGAATTACGGGGCATCGGCATCGTGGCGCTGCCCTATGCGGTCAGCGCGCCCCTGGCGATGGCGGTGCGGTTAACGCAGAATAAGCCCCAGGCACGCCTGCCCGAACCGACCTTTTATGCGCCTCCCGAACCGCTTGATACTCGCATGCGGATACCGCTGATTGTGGTAAATGGGGGGGCGCCGTCGGCCCCGGCCCGGATTCGCGCGGCTTTGAAGGGTTTTTCGGCTGGCGCCTTCCGCGACACTTTTAACCCGAAACCAGAATAAGGCCGGACAACCGCACATAGCCCTTTCGCGCGCACGCGGACCCCACTATTTTCCGCGCCTTTCAACGGAACACCCATGATTGGTCTGGTACTCGTCACGCATGGCCGCCTCGCCCAGGAGTTCATCTCGGCGATGGAGCACATGGTCGGCCCGCAGACGCATCTGCGCGCCGTCTGCATCGGTCCGGAAGACGATATCGAGCGGCGCCAGCGCGAGATCGCGGCGGCGGCAAAATCGGTCGATATGGGTAACGGCGTGGTCATCGCCACCGACATGTTCGGCGGCACGCCCTGCAACCTGGCGCTGACGCTCCTGGAGCGGGGCAAGATCGAAGTCCTGGCCGGCATCAACCTGCCCAGCCTGATCAAACTGCTCGATATCCGAAACAAGCTGCCGCTGGAACAGGCGGTGAAAGAAGCCATCGAGGCGGGCCGCAAATACATGCGCGCCGGCTCGGCGGACCTGACGTGATGAAGATGGGCGTGATGGAAAGCCCGGGGTTCTGATGGCGGGCAAGCTCAACGCCACCGCGCTGATCACCAACAAGCGCGGCCTGCATGCCCGCGCCAGCGCCAAGGTGGTCGAGGCCGCGGCCCGCTTCCAGTCGGAAATCACCATCGTCAAGGATGGGCAACGGGTGAATGCGCGCTCCATCATGGGGCTGATGATGCTGGCGGCCAGCCAGGGCAGTGAAATCGGCGTCGAGGCGGAAGGATCCGACGCCCCCGCCGCCATGACCGCAATGCTGGCCCTGATCGAGGCGAAATTCGGCGAGGAATAATGATCGGCGAAGTATTGCCGATCATTATTGCCAAGCGCAAAGCAGCGTCAGCGTCGTCTTTGCGCGCGGCAAGTGCCCCCTCATTGCAGCAATTGATATTATTTTACCCTGTATGTCCGGTTTCTGCCCGGAAGCCGGTGCGCGAAACCCGGTTCCTGGGGACGAAAAATCCGCTATAACTTGCTTCAAGCGCGACGAGGAGACGTCAAAATGCGCATATATCTTGCTCTGGTCCTGGCGACCATAAGCCTGCTCACGGTGCAGCCGGTATTCGCCGATGATGTCGTCTATGCCCATCCCGTGGTGTGGCACATCAAGGGTCCGCACGGCGCCGTCACCCTGTTTGGCTCGCTTCATATCTTGCCGGCAAACATGGACTGGCTGACGCCGGACATCATGCGCGCGGTGGCGCGTTCCGACGTGTTTGTGTTCGAGGTGCCGACCGATTCATCCGCGCAGGATACCCTCAACAGCCTGATCGCCGCCAATGGCAGCCTGCCCGCCGGGCAATCATTGCGCGCGCTGCTGCCTCCGGACTCCCTGACGGATTACGACGCGGCGGTTGCCGCGGCGCACCTGTCGACCAGCGTCACCGATCATGAGAGGCCCTGGCTGGTGTCGCTGCAACTGACGTTGGCCGATACGATGAACCGCAAATACTATCCGGATGCCGGTGCGGATTATGTGCTGATGAGCTGGGCCAATGGGCATAGCCGCCCCGTCCGCTATCTGGAAACCATCGACCAGCAATTCTCGCTGCTGGCGGACGACAATCTGCCGCTGGATCAGTTCGAGTCCGGTTTGAAGCGGTTCGACGTGGCGCACGACACCATCCAACCCCTGGTCCAGGCCTGGAGCGATGGCGACGTCGCCAAGCTTGGGTCGCTGATGGACGCCAATTTCGCCGCCCATCCGGAATTGAAGCAAAAGCTTCTTTCGGACCGCAATCGCAAATGGGCCAAGCAGATCGAAACGATGATGGGAGAAAGCCGCAATTACTTCATCACGGTGGGCGCGGCGCATCTGGCCGGCGCCGACGGCGTGCCCGCTTTGCTGAGGGCGGACGGCTATCAGGTGGATGGGCCATGATCGGCGGCAACGCCGCCGGTCATGGCGCCAAGCGTGAATCAGCGTCAGCGTTGTGTTCACGCGCTGCAGTTACGCGGCCATCGCCGCAAGTCACGGCGCCAAGCGTGAACCCGCGCCAGTGTCGTATTCGTGCTTCGCAGAACAGGGTTCGGGTGTCTCTCTAAATACTAACCATCTGCCGGAATTGGTAAAAATAACCATCTGGTCATAGGATATGCAGATATCTTTATATCCTTCTTGCCCCTGTCCCGGTCCGCTGCTATAGCCAGCCCGCAATTTTCGGGAATCAGCACATGGCCCCTATTTCGACCAAAGAATTCAAAGACTTCATCGTCAAAGACATCAGCCTCGCCGAATGGGGGCGCAAGGAACTGACGATCGCCGAGATCGAAATGCCCGGCCTGATGTCGACCCGCGCCGAATATGGCGCCAGCCAGCCGCTGAAAGGCGCCCGCATCGCCGGCTCGCTGCACATGACCATCCAGACCGGGGTCCTGATCGAGACCCTCAAGGCTTTGGGCGCCGACATTCGCTGGGCCTCCTGCAATATCTATTCGACCCAGGACCATGCCGCCGCCGCCATCGCCGCCGCGGGCATTCCGGTCTTCGCGGTCAAGGGCGAGAGCCTGGTGGACTACTGGAACTACACCCGCAAGATCCTGGAATGGGGCGATGGAGGGCTGCCCAATATGATCCTGGACGATGGCGGTGACGCCACCATGCTGGTGCATCATGGGCTGCGCGCCGAAAAAGGCGATACCAAATTCCTCGACGGCGCCAGCAACGAGGAAGAGGAAGTCTTCTTCGCCCTGATCAAGCGCACCCTCAAGGAAAAACCGGGCTGGTTCGGCGCCCTGGCCGCCAGCATCAAGGGCGTGTCGGAGGAAACCACCACCGGCGTGCACCGGCTCTATCTGATGGAGAAGGACGGCAAGCTGCTGTTCCCCGCCATCAACGTCAATGACAGCGTCACCAAATCGAAATTCGACAATCTCTATGGCTGCCGCGAGTCGCTGGTGGACGGCATCCGCCGCGGCACCGATGTGATGATGGCGGGCAAGGTGGCAATGGTCGCGGGCTTCGGCGATGTCGGCAAAGGCTCGGCCGCCTCGCTGCGCCAGGCGGGCTGCCGGGTGCTGGTCAGCGAGATCGATCCCATCTGCGCCCTGCAGGCGGCGATGGAAGGCTATGAAGTGGTGACCATGGAAGACGCAGCCCCCCGGGCCGACATCTTCGTCACCGCCACCGGCAATCTGGATGTGATCACGGTGGATCACATGCGCCTCATGAAGGACCGCGCGATCGTCTGCAATATCGGCCATTTCGACTCGGAGATTCAGGTTGCGGGCCTGAAGAATTTCCAGTGGCACAATGTCAAGCCGCAGGTGGACGAAGTGGAATTCCCCGACGGCAAGCGCATCATTCTTTTGTCGGAAGGACGGCTGGTCAATCTGGGCAATGCCATGGGCCATCCCAGCTTTGTGATGAGCGCCTCATTCACCAACCAGACGCTGGCGCAGATCGAACTCTTCGGCAACACCGGCAAGTATGAGAAAAAGGTCTATACCTTGCCCAAGAAGCTGGACGAGAAAGTCGCCCGGCTGCATCTGGCCAAGATCGGCGTCAGGCTGACGGAATTGTCCGACAAACAGTCCGATTACATTTCCATTCCAAAATCTGGGCCTTACAAGCCGGACACTTATCGGTACTGAACCGAAGCCGCACTTGAAGAAGCACGAGGCGAGGCGCTAACTAATGCGCATGCGCGCCCTCTGTCTTTTTTCGGTTCTGGCCCTGCCCCTTCTCGCCGGTTGCGACAGCATCGCGCGGCAGAATGGCGATTATTTCCAGGCCGGCGCCGATATCGGCCGCTTTGAGGCGGATGCCAGGGCGTGCGGCGTCGAAGCGGGGGACTACACCACCTACGACCTGCACGGCATGGACGGCACCTTCTATGACCGCAACCGCGCCTATAACGCCGTCTATGGCCGCTGCATGCGCCAGCGCGGCTATCTCTCCCGGCTTTATTCCAGGAACTGGCTGCCAACCGGCTGATTCCGCCTGCGGCCGCGGTCCGGGGTCTGCCCATGGACATAATTATTAACGCCCTGATTTGACTCGTTAATTTATCCACAGGCCACTAAATATAGTCCTGTTAGCCCCATATAGATTTTCATAATTTCTTAACCACAATAGCTATGCGGACTCGCCCCCTAAAGCTATGTTCTTGATTCAACAGTGATTCGCTGTTTGCGGCATGGTTAACAGGGGCAGCCGGAATGGGTCCCACCAGGGGCGGGGTTAATAATTGGGGTGTGCGGTTGGGCGGCGGTGTCGTCTTTCTGTCGTCCTCAACCCTGCCTGCTCTGGCAGCCGACCCCGCTTTCGACGATGGCCGCCTCATTGTGCTTTCAGCCCTTGCCACGGGTGCCGTGGCACTGGCTATCGCCGCCTCGCTCTGGGCGCTGGCCGAGCAACGCAGTGCCCAGCGCCTGCGCCGCGTGCTCAGGACCTTCGGCGCACGCAGCAAGACCGCGCTGGGCGAACGCGACGCGCTGCTGAGCACCGCGCGTGAAGCCCTGGTGGTATGGGGACGCGACGGCAACCAGCCCTTTTCCTATGGCGGCGGTGGGGCACTCCTGGAATCCTGCCTCAAAGGCCCCGATGCGCTTTTACTCTCCAAGGCGCTGGACGCGCTTTCCAGCAAAGGCATCGCCTTTCAAATTCTGGTTGAGGACCCCCATGGCCGCAAGCTGGTGGCGCGCGGCCGTGCCGTGGGCGCGATGGCAGCGATCTGGCTGGAGGAACCGGTGGTTGCGCCGCAGGCGATGGATTTCCGCGCCATTCTGGACGCGTTGCCGATTCCGGTCTGGCTGCGCGACAAGGCGCTGGCGCTTTCCTGGGCCAACCATGCCTTTCTCGACGCCACGGCCTCGGCCAGCCTGGATGCGGCGCGGCGCGAACAGACCTCCCTGGACAAAAGCGAACTCGATCTCGCCGCCAACGCTCGCAGCCGGAATGTGACGCTGCAAACCAGGCGCTTCGCCGTGGTGGCGGGGCAGCGCCGCGCCATCACCTTCACCGAAATTCCGCTGGGCGACGCCGGCATCATCGGCACCGCCCAGGACGTCACAGATGTCGCGGCAGCGGAAGCGCGGCTACAGCAGCATGTGGATGCCCATGCCGATACGCTCGACAAGCTGCAGACCGCGGTGGCGATCTTCGGCAAGGATCAGAAACTCAGCTTCTATAACCGGGCTTTTGTGAAATTGTGGGGCTTTCCGGAAGCCTGGCTCGACCGCCACCCCAGCGACGGCGAAATCCTCGACCGGTTGCGCGAGATGCGCCGGCTGCCGGAACAGCGCGACTATCAGGCCTGGAAGCGCCAGCGTCTTTCCCTATACCAGACCGGCGGCGCCCATGAGGATGTCTGGCACACACCCGGCGGTCGAACCATTCGGGTGGTGACCCAGCCGCATCCTTTCGGGGGCCTTAGTTTCCTTTATGAAGATGTGACGGAAAAGCTGGCGCTGGAATCCAGCTACAACACCTTGATCAAGGTCCAGTCGGCCACTCTCGACACCCTGGTCGAAGGCGTGGCGGTGTTCGGCCCTGATGGACGCTTGAAGCTGCACAACGCCGCCTTCGCGCGCATCTGGGACATGAGCGAAGCCGAGCTTTCCGGCGATCCCCATGTGCGCGGCATCGCCGAGAACGCGATCCGCAGATTCGGCGACGGACCGATGTGGGACCGTCTGATACAGCAGATCGTCTCCGGCAGCGCGCAGCAGCGCGACATGGGAGAAATCGAGCGCAGCGACCGTTCCATCCTGGCCCTCGCGCTATCGCCCCTGCCGGACGGCGCCACCCTGGTCACTTTCGCCGACGTCAGCGACCGCTTCCGCATCGAAAGCGCGTTGCGCGACCGGGGTGACGCGCTGGAGGCCGCCGACAAGCTCAAATCCGAATTCATCAAGCATGTCTCCTATGAATTGCGCACGCCGCTGAACACCATCCTGGGCTTCTCGGAACATCTGGCCAGCGGCGTGCCCGGGGCGCTCAATCCGCGGCAAAGCGAATATGTCGACGCCATCGTCACCGGCGCCAGCACGCTGAAAGATCTCGTCAATGACATACTCGATCTGGCGCTGGTGGAATCCGGCGCGCTGCGGCTGGAGCTGGAACGCATTGATCTTTATGGGCTCCTGGCCGATGTCGCGGTCCATGCCGGCGATTGGGCCGCCAAGATGAATCTGAACCTGGAACTGGACTGCGTGCCAGGGTCGGGCGTGTTCCTGGCCGACCAGCGCCGCATGCGCCAGATCGTGTTCAATCTTCTCTCCAACGCTTTCAAATTCACCCCCGGCGGCGGCAACATCACCCTGTCCGGCCGCATCGTCGGCGATGATGTCCAGATTGCGGTGCGAGACAATGGTCCGGGATTGCCGGCGGACGTCAAAGCCAATGTCTTTGAGCGTTTCTCGGCCCGCAGCCAGGGCAGCCAGCGCGCCGGCGCGGGCCTGGGCCTGGCGCTGGTCAACCGCTTCATGGAATTGCATGACGGCTGGGTGGAGATCGAAAGCAACGACAAGTCCGGCGGCACACTGGTGCGCTGTCACGTTCCGCGCCGCATTCGCGACACGCCCCACCCGGACGAAGACACGGAAAAACGGATAGCTTATTTGTAGCCTCGGGATCGATGCAGGCCTCGGGCCATTCGCAGCGCGAGCCTTCGGCCGGCAAAAGGTTCATTGGACCTTTCGCTGATGGGTCTCACTCTGCTGATTCCAATTACATTGCGTCAGCAATCCACCCAATTCGAAACGGCGGCTCAGTGTTGAGAAACCGGCATTCGCAAAATTAGCCCATCCATGTCGGATGTCACGCGGAGCTGGCATGACAGGCGGGAATTGGGCGCAGTGACCAGCGCGAAATCCAGCATGGCCTCTTCCATTTCCGATTTTGGCGGCAGAACGGACTCCCAGTCAGGATCGACATAGACGTGACAGGTGGCGCAGGCGCAGGCGCCGCCGCAGTCGGCGTCAATGCCATCGACGCGGTTCTTGACCGCGCCTTCCATCAGCGACCAGCCGAGCGGCACGTCAACGATATGCTCTTTGCCGTCATGCTCGATATAAGTGATCTTCGCCATCGCGTCAGGGCGCCATCTGCTTCATGGAAATGGACAGATCGGCCAGCTTTCCCGGCGCGATGCGAACGCCGTCGGCGATCAGTTTCTTGCCGACCATGTATTCCGGCGCGGCATTGACCGCCTCCACCGCCGCCACGGCGCCGTCCCGCAAATGGAACACGGCGAATTTGCGGCTAGCGGGATCGCCGCGCACAACAATCCGGTCGGCGGGGCGGGCCAATCCGGCGATCTGCAGCTTGAGGTCGAACTGGTCCGACCAGAACCACGGCACCTCGCGATAGGTTTTTGGTCGCCCGACAATCGCCAGGGCGCAATGCTGGGCCTGGTCGATGGCATTCTGCACGCATTCCAGGCGGATGGCGGTGCCTTCGCGGCCAATATGGCGGGTGCAGTCTCCCGCCGCGAAAATCGCCGGATCGCCGGTCATGCCGGTCTGGTCCACCACAATGCCGTCTTCACAGGCCAGGCCCGCCCGCGCGGCAAGCTCGTCATTGGGCACCACGCCGATCCCCACCAGTACGATATCGGCATCGTAACTCTTGCCGCCGGCCCGCACCGCTTTAACCTTGCTGGCGACCTTGCCATCGCCCTCGATCGCTTCCACCCCGGTGCGCAATTTCAGCTGGACGCCAGCCTTCTCGTGCTCGGCGGCGAAGAAGTCCGACACCGGCGGAGAGACGGCCCGCGCCATCAGCCGGTCCATCGCCTCGAAAACAATGACGTCCAGGCCACGCTTGGCGCTCACCGCCGCGACTTCCAGCCCGATATAGCCGCCGCCGACAATGGCAATGCGCTTTCCCGCCACGAAAACCGCCTGCAGTCCGTCCACATCGGCGATGTCGCGCAAATAATGCACACCGGGAAGCTCCGCGCCCGGGCAAGTCAGCTTGCGCACCCGCGTGCCGGTGGTGAGGAGAAGCTTGTCGTAGGCAAGCCTGCGGCCGTCCGAAAGCTCTACCGTTTTTTCGGCGCGATGGAGGGCGAGGGCGCGCGTGTTCAGCATCACTGTGCAATCGGCTTCCTGATAAAAAGCGTCGGCTTTGAGGAACAGCCGTTCGCGCTCGAACGTGCCCAGCAGATAGGCCTTGGAAAGAGGCGGGCGCTGATAGGGCCCATAGGCCTCGTCGCCGATCAGGGTGATGGGACCAACAAAGCCTTCGGCGCGCAGGCTTTGCACCGCCTGCGCCGCTGCCTGGCCGGCGCCGACAATGATCAGTTTCTCGGACATATCTCACGGTTCGCGATTTCCGGCGCGGGGCTACCACGCCCGCCGATTGCTCGCAATCAGCGTTTTTCATGGCCGCGCGCCCCGGCGATTTGAGGTCTTCCAAGGGCGCGGAGCGCGGGCTAGAACACCGCCAGATGGGCGAACAAAGCACCCTTTTTCAGGCCGTTTTTCCTCTGCCGGACCTTGGCGCAACTGAGGCCCTGGGCGCGCGCATCGCCAGGACGCTCAAAAAAGGCGATACGGTGGCATTGGCAGGTGATTTGGGCGCGGGAAAAACCACCTTGGCCCGCGCCATTCTCACCAGCCTGGGCGTTGGCGAGACGGTGCCAAGCCCGACCTTCACCCTGGTCCAGAATTACGGCACGGCTCGTCTCAATGTCAGTCATTTCGATCTCTATCGCCTGAAGAGCGGACGCGAGCTGGATGAGCTTGGGCTGGACGAGGCGCTGGAACAGGGCGCGGCGCTGGTCGAATGGCCGGAGCGCGCCGAAGGCCGCTTGCCCCAGGATCGCCTGACCGTGACATTGCGCGGCGACAGCCGGGAGCGGCGCGCCAGCCTTTCGGGACCGGCGCGCTGGCGGGAGCTGGCGCGTGGCTGAACGGTCGCCCAAAGATTTTCTTCACCGTTCCGGCTGGGGCGATGCCGACGTGACGCCGCTTCCCGGCGATGCCTCGACAAGGCGCTATGCCCGCCTGACATCCGGCGCCAGGCGCGCCTTGCTGATGGATCAGCCGCAGGGCGCCGAATCTCCCCAGGCGGCCGAACATGCCAGCGAGGCGGAGCGGCAGGCGATGGGTTATAATGCCCTTGCGCGCCTGGCCGGCTCCGACACCAGCCGCTTTCAGGCCGTGGCGGAATATCTGCGCGGCCGTGGCCTGGCGGCGCCCCGGATACATGCCGCCGACCATCCCTCGGGTTTCCTGATCCTGGAAGATTTCGGCGAAACTCTGTTCGCAGACGTCCTGGCGAATGGCGAGCCGGAGGAAGAGCTATATAAAGAAGCGGTGGAGGTGCTGGCGAAATTGCACGCGGAACCTGCGCCCACCCATCTTGCCCCCGGCATGCCGCTGTTCGCCTATGACGAAGCCGCGTTGCTGGCGGAGACTGATCTTCTCACCGAGTGGTTTATCCCGTTGGCTCTCGGCCGCGCGGCGACTAAGGCTGAGCGCGCCGAACACCGCGCCTTGTGGCGCGCGGCGCTGGACACCATCGCCGATCACGGCCGCGTTCTGGTCCATCGCGACTTTCATGCCCAGAACCTGATGTGGATGCCGGAGCGTTCCGGCCTTGCCCGGGTCGGATTGATAGATTTCCAGGACGCCGTGGCAGGATCCCGCGCCTATGACCTGATTTCCCTCACGGAGGATGCGCGCCGGGATGTTTCCCCGGCTTTGGCGGAACGGACCATAGCGCATTATCTCGCCGCCATGAAGGCCCAGGGCACGCCCCTGGACGAAAACCGATTCCGCGCCGAGATGGCGGTCATGGCGGCGCAGCGCAACGCCAAGATCGTGGGCATCTTCGCCCGGCTCTATGAGCGCGACGCCAAGCCGCGCTATCTGGCCCTGTTGCCGCGAGTCTGGGGAAATCTGGAGCGCGATCTCGCCCATCCCGCGCTGACGGGTTTGCGCGCGTGGTATGATCGGACGATTCCCCACGGACGCCGCCTGCCGCAAGCGGAAAAGGAAAACCATTGAGCAAGGTCACGCGCGCGATGATCATGGCGGCGGGCTTCGGCACGCGCATGCGACCCCTGACCGACGACCGCCCCAAGCCGCTGGTGACGGTGCGCAGCCGCAGTCTGCTGGATCATGCGCTCGACAGGCTGGTTGCGGCGGGCGTCAAGATGGTGGTGATCAACCTGCATTATCGCGCTCAGCAGGTGAAAGACCATCTGGCCGGGCGCCGCGACATTGAGATTCATTATTCGATGGAAGAGGATATCCTCGGCACCGGCGGCGGCGTGGTCAAGGCGCTTCCCCATTTCCAGGGCGAGCCTTTTTTCGTCCTCAATTCGGATTCGGTCTGGGTCGAAGGCTATGTTTCGCCGCTGACGGCCATGCAGCTGATGTGGGATCCGGAGCGGATGGACGGGTTGCTGCTGCTGGCGGCGATGACCACCGCCCTGGGCTATGAAGGCCGCGGCGATTTCCTGCTCGATGTCAACGGCCGCGTTGCGCGGGTACCGGAACGCACATCTTCGCCCTACGCCTATCCGGGGGTGCAGATCGTCCATCCCCGCCTATTCGCTGGCGCTCCAGACGGAGGCTTTTCCACCAACCTCATGTGGGACCGCGCCATCGCCAAGGGCCGATTATACGGCATGCGGCTGGAAGGAGTATGGATTCACGTCGGCACGCCGGAAGCGCGCGATGAAGCGGAAGTCTATCTCGCCCGGCTGATGCGCGCGTGACCGACAGGGAAAAGACGGGCGTCAATCTTTTCACCATCGCGGCGGGAGAGGATTTCGCGCAAAGCCTCGCCCGTGGCCTGATTGCGCGGATGGGACACGAGCCGCTCGCGCTTTCGCGCAGCATCATCTATCTGCCCACACGCCGCGCGGCGCGCGGTTTTGGCGAATCCTTCGCTTCATTGCTGGGCGGTTCGGCATTGCTGCCGCAATTCCGCGCCTTGGGTGGTGGAAGTGGGGGTGACGATGAAGACGACGAGCTGGATTTCGATTCGGTCAGCCAGGGCATGGACCTGCCCCCCGCCATCGATCCCGTCCGCCGCCAGCTTCTGCTGGCGGCGCTGATCCGGCGCTGGGACATGGCCGCGCGCGGCGGCGCGCTGAATGCCGTCCAGGCCCTCAATCTGGGAGACAGCCTGGCGGCGCTGATGGATGAGGTCGAGCGCCAGGGCGCAGATCTGGGCAAGCTGAAGGAATTGGCGCCACCCCATCTGGCGGCGCACTGGAACGATGTCACCGGTTTTCTGGAACTGATCCGCGATAACTGGCCGGGAATACTCAAAGAAGAAGGCTGCATCAATCCCGCCGCGCGGCGCAATGCGGCGCTGACGCTTTTGACTGACCGGCTGGCCAAACGACCGGCAGATGACCAGACAAGTGGGGGCATGGTGATCGCGGCGGGATCGACCGGCTCGATCCCCGCCACAGCGCGGCTGCTGTCAGCCATCGCACGGCTGCCCAATGGCGCGGTGGTGCTGCCGGGGCTGGATCGCAAGCTGGACGAGAAAAGCTGGAGCGATCTGGATCCCGGCCACCCGCAATTCGGCATGAAACAATTGCTGGAGCAGATCGGTGGCGCACGCGGCGCAGTGGCCGACTGGGATGGCGGCGATGCGCGCCCCGATCGCGTTCTGCTGCTGCGCGAGGCCTTGCGCCCCGCGCCGACCACCGATGCCTGGCGCGCTATTGCTGATCGGGGCGCGGGCGCCATCGCAAACGGTCTCAACGGCCTGTCGCTCATTGCCGCCAACGATCCCGCCGAGGAAGCGCTGGCGATCGCGCTGGCCCTGCGTCATGCGCTGGAAAACGAAACGCGTACCGCCGCCCTGGTAACACCCGATCGCAACCTGGCCCGCCGCGTCGCCGCCGAACTGACGCGCTGGGATATCGCGATCGACGATTCCGCCGGCCGCCCCCTGGCCCATACCAGTGCGGGCGCCTTCCTTTCGCTGGTGGTTGAAGCCGCGGAGGCAAAGTTCGCGCCAGTGCCGCTGCTGGCATTGCTCAAGCACCCCTTCGCAACCCTGGGCGGCGAACCCGGACCATTCCGGGCGGAAGCGCGGCTGTTGGATAGATATGTGCTGCGCGGCCCCCGCCCCGATCCAGGCCTTGCGGGAATTCGTCAGGCGATTGCGGCGGCGCGGGCGAACAAGCGAAAGCCAGCGGAAATACTCGAGGGCCTGGCAGCCTGGTGGGACAGGATTGGCGCCATTCTGGAGCCGCTCGAACGGTGTTTCGCGCAAAAGGAAACTTCGCTGGCCGGGCTGATCCAGATTCATCTGGCGGCAGCCGAGAAGCTGGCATGCCATGATCCGAAAGACTGCCCGCTATGGCGCGGTCCCGACGGCGAAGCCGCGGCAGAGATGTTCAACAACCTGCTCGAAGCCGCCAGCGGATTGCCGGAAGGCGAGCCGCGTTCCTATCCTGCCCTGTTGCGTGCTCTGGCGATGAAGGTTCCAGTTCGCCCACGTTTTGCCCGCCGCGCCATCGCGATTTTGGGTCCGCTGGAAGCGCGGCTGCAGCATTTCGATCTCACCATTCTGGGCGGACTCAATGAAGGCACCTGGCCGTCCGCACCGCCGGCCGACCCCTGGTTCTCGCGTCCCATGCGTATCGCATTGGGAATGGAGCTGCCGGAGCGGCGCATCGGACTTGCCGCGCACGATTTTGCCATCCTGGCCGCGGGGCCGGAGGTCCTTCTCACCCGCGCCGTGAAAGCGGATGGTGCCCCCACCATCGCCTCGCGCTGGCTGGAACGGCTGACGCAATTGACGCGCGGGCTGGGGCTGGCGGAAAAACTGAAGCCTCCCGCCGATTATCTCGCCATGGCGCGGGCGCTGTCAGACGTTCCACCCGCTCCCCGCATTCGCCGCCCCGCGCCCACGCCGCCGGTGACGGCACGGCCTCGCCGCCTTTCGGTGACGGAAATCGAAACCTGGCTGCGCGATCCTTACGCGATTTATGCCAAGCATGTGCTGAAGCTCCTGCCCCTGGACGCATTGGACGAAGAGGTGGGACCGCTGGAGCGCGGTACCGTCTTTCATCGCGCCCTGGAGCTGTTCGTGGGCCGCTATCCCGGCACAATACCCGCCGATGCGCTGGCCAGGCTTGTCGCCATTGCCGAGGAGGTTTTTGCCGGGGCGCAGATCCCGGGGGCGCAGCGCGCGATCTGGCGTCCGCGCTTTCTCAGCGCCGCACGGTGGTTTGTGGCGCAGGAACGGGAACGGCGCGGCGGCATCACCGCCTCGCATCTGGAGGTCCCCGGCCGCATGACGTTCGATGCGCCCGGCGGCGCGTTCCTGCTGACCGGCAAGGCCGACCGCATTGATATGTTGGCGGGCGGCGGGGCCGCGATCCTGGACTACAAGACCGGCAGCCTGCCAGACAAAAAATGGATGGTGAGTTTCCTCACCCCGCAACTGCCACTGGAGGGTGCGATACTGGTTGCGGGCGGTTTCGATGGCCTGCCCGTGCTGGAACCGCATGAGCTGATTTATCTGCGCCTGTCCGGCGGCGCCAAAGGTGGCGAAACAAAAGTCTATGAAGGCGTGATGGCGGCGGACGCCAAGGCCCGCTTGGCGGAGCGCATCGCCTGGTTCGATGACGCAGCCACGCCGTACCATTCCCGGGTGGCGCCGCACAGCGCCAAAAGCATTGGCGATTATGACCATCTGGCACGCGTGCGGGAATGGGCGCCTTCCGGCTGGACGGAGGAGACATGAGCGCGGCCGATCCCTCTGTCCGCGCTTCTGATCCCCACATCTCCGCCTGGGTGGCGGCCAATGCGGGGTCGGGCAAGACCCATACATTGGCCAATCGCGTGGCCCGGCTGCTTTTGAGCGGCGCCTGGCCCGGGCGCATCCTCTGCCTCACTTTCACCAAGGCGGCGGCGGCCGAGATGCAAGGCAGGCTGTTCTCGCAGCTCGGCCGCTGGTCCATGCTGCCCGATGCTGAACTTGAAACGGAAATCACCGCGATTGGCGCCGAGGCGGACGATCTTCCCAAGGCGCGTCGGCTATTCGCCCAGGCTCTGGAAACGCCAGGCGGGCTGAAGGTCCTGACCATCCACGCCTTCTGCCAGATCGTGCTTTCGCGGTTTCCCATCGAAGCGGGCGTGCCGCCGGGTTTCACCGTGCTGGACGAGAATTCCTCGCGCGGGCTGATCGCAGAAGCGCGCCAGGGCGTCCTCACCCGGGCCGGCAACGGCGACAAGCGGCTCCAGGATGCTATCGGCCTGCTGGTCGGCGAAAGCGGCGAGGAGGCGCTCACCCGCATCCTGGCTGCCGCACTGGGCAATGACCGGCGCAAGATGGACCGCTTCTTTGCCGTCCATGAGTCCTTTGAAGAGGCGGTCTGGCGCGCCCATGGCGTGGCGCGGGACGAGGATATTGCGGGCGATTTTTGCGCCGGATTGAAACGCGATATCGCGATATTGAAAGAGTCGCACGATTGGCTGAACACCGGCACATCGGGCGATACCGAAAATGGCGACAAGCTGGCCGCGTTCCTGGCGCTGGATTTTTCGCCGGAGAGTTTTAGAATTCTGGGTAGCTACCTGCTCAAGAAAGACGGCGATCCCCGGACCAAGCTGGCCACCGCGGCGCTTGCAAGAAAGCGGCCCGATCTGCTGGCCTATCTCACCCAGTTGCAGCAGCGCTTTGGCCATGCGGAAAACCGGCAGCGTGCCGCCCGTGCCGCGGCGCTGGCCGAGGCGGCGTTGACCCTGATCAATACCGTGCGCCACGCCTATGCCGCCGCCAAAAAACGCCGCGGGACGCTGGACTATGACGACCTGATCGTCAAAACCCTGGAGCTTTTGGAAAAACGCCAGGCCGCGCCCTGGGTGCTGTTCAAGCTGGACGGCGGGCTCGATCACATCCTGATTGACGAGGCGCAGGACACCAGCCCCGAGCAATGGGCGATCATACGGGCGCTGACGGAGGAATTCTTTTCGCGCGAGGCGCGGTCGGGCGCCACAGGCGTGCCGCGCACCTTGTTCGCGGTAGGCGATGAGAAACAATCCATTTTCAGTTTCCAGGGCGCCGATCCGGCCCAGTTCGACATCAATCGCCGCCATTTCCAGATCCAGCTGGAGCGCGCCGAATTGCCATTCGCGGAACAGCCGTTGACCATTTCACGCCGTTCGGCGCCGCATATATTGCAGTATGTCGACACACTGTTCGCGGGCCCGGATGCCCGCGCCGGCCTGACCTCTCGCGGCGAAGCGATCACCCACCAGGCTCACCGCGACCAGGCGCAAGGCGGGGTGGAATTCTGGGAGGTCCTGCTGCCGGCCGATGCCGCCGAAATGGACTATTACCGCCCGGTGGATGTCGAGCAGAAATCCAGCCCCATTGTGCGGCTTGCCATGCGCCTGGCGGATGAGATTCACCGCTGGATTGGCCAGGGCCTGGCCTTGCCCGGCCATGACGCGCCGATCCGGCCCGGCGACATTATGATATTGCTGCCGCGGCGCGAACCGTTCGGCGGCGAGGTGATCCGCCAGCTCAAGCTGCGAAAAATTCCGGTGGCGGGCGCCGACCGGATCGTGCTGACCGAACAAATCGCGGTGATGGATCTGGTGGCGCTGGGCCGCTTTGTGCTGCAGCGGGACGATGAGCTTAATCTGGCGTCGCTGCTGCGTTCTCCTTTGTGCGGGATCGGCGAAGAGGAGCTGTTCGCGCTCTGCCATGGGCGCTCCGGCGGTCTGTGGAGCGCTCTGGCAGCGGCGCGGGGCGCGCCTTTCGAAGCCGCGCATATATTTCTGTCTGAGATGCTGGAGCGCGCCGACTATGCGCCACCATTCGAATTTTTCAGCCATGCCCTGACACATCTGGGCAAGCGGCGGGCGATGATTGCCCGTCTCGGCCCAGAAGCGGGCGACGCGATCGAGGAATTCCTCTCTTTGTCGCTTGACTATGAACACGATCAGACCCCGTCGCTGGAAGGATTTCTGGACTGGATCATGCGCGGCGGCAACGAGATCAAGCGTGACATGGAGCGCGGCCGCAACGAAGTACGGGTGATGACGGTGCACGGCGCCAAGGGCCTGGAAGCCGATATCGTGATCCTGCCAGATACCACCGGCCTGCCCGAAATGCCATGGAAGAAGGGGCACCTGCTTTACACCGAAGATGGCGTGCTGTTTCCCCTCGCCCATGACGAAGCGCCCGAGGTGGTGAAACAGGCCAAGCGCCAGGTGGAAGAGGAAATCCTCAAGGAACATCGCCGGCTGCTGTACGTCGCGCTCACCCGCGCGCGCGACCGGCTTTATGTCTGCGGCTTCCAGAACAGATTGGCGCCCCGGGATCGGACCTGGTACCGGCTTGCCGAAGCGGCGGCGCATGAACTCGGCACATCGCTGACGCGGGGGGAGACCGCGCTCAAGGCATTTGGCGAAACCGGTCATGCGCCGGGCTTGAAAGATGCCGATGCCTTGGCCGCCGCCCCTTCCCTTCCCGGCTGGACCCTGCGCCCTGCCCCGCGGGAGACGGCGGGTCCGCGCCTGATCCGCCCTTCCGATGCCGGCGAGGCGCTGGAAGGTCCGGTTCTGTCGCCGCTGGAAGGCGCGCGTCGCTTCCGGCGCGGCCAGGTCGTCCATACCCTGCTGGCCCGCCTGCCGGACCTGCCGCGTGAGGCGCGCCGTGCCGCGGCCATCGCCTTTGCCAGGCGAAATGGATTTGACGAAAGCCTGGCGGAAGAGAGCTTGGCGGTGATCGATCATCCCGATTTCGCCGCGGCTTTCGGCCCCGGCAGTCAGGCGGAGGTCGCCTTCCAGGCGGCGCTTCCCGCATTCGGTGAGGAGGCCCAAATTGCCGGCCGCATTGACCGGCTGGCGGTAACGGCGGATCAGGTTTTGATCCTGGACTATAAAACCAACCGGCCGCCTCCCGCCGACGAAGAGGATGTGGACCCGGTCTACCTCGCCCAGATGGCGCTCTACCGCGATGGCGCGGCGCGCATCTTCCCTGGGCGGCGAATCGTCTGTGGATTGATTTGGACCGACGGTCCGCGGCTTGTGCGGCTATCCGATCGCCTCCTGGACCGCCAGATCGCGGCACTTTCCGCCCGCCTCGCCCCGCCGACCTTGACCCTGGAGTGAGGCATTCCTAGATATAGTGGCAGTTTCATTCAGGGACCCACCTCCATGCCCATCAAAGTTTCCGATGCCTCATTCCAGGCCGATGTCCTGGATTCAAAAAAGCCGGTTTTGGTGGATTTCTGGGCGGAATGGTGCGGCCCGTGCCGCATGATTGCCCCGGCGCTGGACGAACTTTCGACGGAGATGGGCGACAAGGTCACCATCGCCAAGATCAATATCGACGAAAACCCGCATGTGCCGACCAAATATGGCGTGCGCGGCATTCCCACCATGATGATCTTTTCTCAGGGTCAGGTCGCTGCCACCAAGGTCGGTGCCCTGCCTAAGTCGAAGATCAAGGAATGGATCGAAAGCGCGATTTAAGCGCACGGCCCGCTTTTTGGGCGTGACGGCTTTGCTGCCCTCTCCTACGATGCCATGAGCATATCGAGGGGAAGATCATGCGCCATTCCGCATTTTTGGCTCTGGCCGGATTGTTATTGACCGGCGGCGCCTCCGCGCAGAACACAGCCGATACCAACGCGCTCAGGCTTCAGCTTGATAGCCATATCAGCGCCGACGAAATACGCGACTGGAACAAACTGATGTCGGCCGAGCCCAACCATGTCGGCTCGCCCCATGACAAGCTCAATGCCGACTGGATGCTGGCTCAGTTCAAAAGTTGGGGCTGGGACGCGCATATCGAAAATTTCAAAGTGCTTTATCCCACTCCGATCAGCGAAACGCTGGAGATGCTGGGACCGAAGCCTTTCACTGCCACGCTGCAGGAGCCGCCCATTCCCGGCGATAGCAGCGCCACGGCAAAAGATCCCGCCCTGCCCGCCTATCTGGCCTATCAAGGGGATGGCGATGTCACCGCGCCCCTGGTTTATGTCAATTACGGCATTGTCGATGATTATAAGCGGCTCGAGCAATTCGGCATCTCGGTCAAGGGCAAGATCGTTATCGTCCGGTATGGCGAAAGCTGGCGCGGACTGAAGGTGAAACTGGCCCAGGATCATGGCGCCGCCGGCGTTTTGATCTATTCCGATCCCGCCGATGATGGTTATTCGACGGACCTGCCCTATCCGCAAGGCGCGGCGCGCCCACCTCAGGGCATCCAGCGCGGCTCGGCCCAGGACATGATGATCTATCCGGGCGACCCCCTGACGCCGGGCGTGGCCGCCACCGATGACGCCAAGCGGCTGACACGCGAAGAAGCCGTGACGATAATGAAAATTCCTGCTTTGCCCATCTCCTATGCCGACGCCTCGGTGATGATGGCGGCGATGGATGGACCGGTGGTTCCGGCCGCCTGGCGCGGGCATATGGGCATTACCTACCGCGTCGGCGGCGGCGGTCCGCCGGTACATCTGGCGGTGAAATCGGAATGGGGCCTTAAGCCCACCTATAATGTGATTGCCATGCTGAAAGGCACGACGGCGCCTGACCAATGGGTGATAAGGGGCAATCATCATGACGGCTGGGTGTTCGGCGCCAGCGATCCGCTGGCCGGCATGACCGCCATGCTGGCGGAAGCCAAGGCGCTGGGCGCGATGCGCAAGGCCGGCTGGAAACCCAAGCGCACGATTGTCTATACCAGTTGGGACGCGGAAGAGCCGATGCTGCTGGGTTCGACCGAATGGGTGGAGGCCCATGCCGCAGAATTGCAGAAGAAGGCTGTGCTCTACATCAACAGCGACGGCAATGGCCGCGGCATTCTCAATATCGGCGGCAGCGAGGATCTGGAAAAATTCGCCAGCGACGCAATCGCCGACCTGACCGACCCGGAAACCGGTATGCCGGTGGCGGCCCGGCGGCGGGCGAGACTGCAGACCAGCCAGAGCAGCGACGACCATGCCCGCTTCATGGGACGCGTCGCCGCCGACACAACAAAGGACATGCCTATCGAACCCCTGGGCTCAGGTTCGGATTACTCGCCCTTCCTGCAACATCTGGGGATCGAGACCATCGATTTCGGCTATGGCGGCGAAGGCAGTTCCAGCGGCGTCTACCATTCCCGCTATGACACCTTCGAGCATCACAGCAAATTCGTGGACCCCGGATTCATCTATGATGCGCTTTTGGCCAAAACCGTCGGCCGGGCGGTGCTGCTGGCGGCGAACAGCGACCTTCCGATTGTACAGACGGGCGATTTCGCCGACGCCTCGGGGCAATATGTCACCGAGCTGAAAAAACTGGCCGATGACAGGCGCACCGCGGCCGAAGCGCAGGCCAAACTGCTGGCGGCCGATGCTTATAACCGCTCCGCCGATCCCACCAAGCCCCACGCCAATCCCACCCCATTGAAAACCGTGCCGAAATTCGATTTCGGCGCCATCGATGAGGCAGTGGCCGCTCTGAAGAAAAGCGCCGCCGCTTATGATGCGGCCATCGCCGCCCGGGCGGCACAACTGCCGCCCAGGGAGCGTGCCCGGCTGATGGCCATGATGCTGCCCCTGGACCAAAGCCTGCTGCTGGAGGCGGGTCTGCCGGACAGGCCCTGGTACAAGAGCCTGCTCTATGCACCCGGCCGCTTCACCGGTTACGGCACCAAAACCATGCCGGGGATACGCGAGGGGATCGAGGATGAGCGCTTCGACGATGCTGCGAAATTCATCGGCCTGACGGCGACGGCGCTGAAGGCCTATGCGGCGAAACTGGATCAAGCGACGACAATGTTAAACGGTCCGCCCGCGGTGAATTAAAGCGACGGTGCTACCGGGGATGCCCATCTATTGATGCCCATGTGTTAAAGTATGTCCGCTTTGGCCAGAAGCGGGCGTCCGCTTTGCGCCAATAACGGAGCTTCCGGGCAGTGCACGCAAACACCAAGTTTTCTGCTGGAGGCGCTCAAGGGTGCAAACAATTCCGCAACGACGAAAGTGATCGATTATCGAATGGTACCGAGAACCCAAGCCTGCCCAAACACGCCCCCCGATTTCGACGGGATGTCGGGCTGTCCGGCGGCAGCCTGAGACGGCGCTACAGCTTATCTTTTGCTCATCCAGCTATAATAAATCCAGATGGCAAAGAGGCCGAGGAAACCGGTGGTGAAATTACCGGTCGGTCCGTTGAAATAATAAGTGATGGCTTCGACGATACAGAAGCCCAGAAAATACGGGTACTTCTCGCGCAGGAACAAACCCACATTGCTCATGGAAAGTTTCCCCAATTCTCCCCGAGACTTGCTGATCATTCGGCCGGCACGGACGACAGGCTTTCCTTTTTCCTGCTTTCCGTCAGGCGATCAATAAAGCGATCAACCGCGGGAAACGCCCGGGCGGCCAGCAATATCTTCAGATAATTGGGTTCATCCAGATAGCCTTCGGGGTGGCCGAGGCGCGCGGGCGCCAACACATTACCCTTCTCATCCTTGGGCAGGTAAAATGTTCCAAAGACGATATCCCAGAAGCTGACTCCGACGCCGAAATTGCAGCCATGGCGGAATTTCGGATCGTCCGGAAATTCGACGGAATGATGCCAGCGATGCACTTCCGGTGTGTTGAAGAAATAGTTCAGGAATCCGCCCTTCATGTCGCCGCCGCAATGGGAAAAGTCTCCATAGGGATTGAAGGCGCCCGCCAGAACGATTGCATAGGGATTGAAGCCGACAATGCCGAGCACAAGACCGCCCAGGACATTGCGCAGCGCCCATTCGAACGGGTTGGAGACCAGTACATTGGAGATCTGCAGATGGGTCACGCTGTGATGGTAGCTGTGAAGCTTCCACAGGAAACTGTTGTAATGCTGGAAGCGGTGTATCCCATAGGACAACAGGTTGGACAGGAGATAAACCGCCGCCACCTGCACCCACATGGGGCCCAATTGATCGGAAAGCCCGAACAGGAACCTGCGGCCCAGAAATGTATTGGGAAGATAATGCAGGACCGGCAAGACGATCGCGCCCAGCACGGAGCCGGCGATGAACGCCTGGACGGCTGTTGACATCAGATCCCGCCAAAGCATGTGGCGCTGCGAAATCGCGCGGCTATAGAAATAGACGCGCTCGACGGTGATCATGGCAAAAAACATCACAAAGGAATGCCAGTAGGGGAATGCCTTGGTGAAGGGCGTACCTCTCAGCAGGAGAGTCATTGCCCCAAAGACAATCATAAGGAATGGCAACATCGCATAACGAGAGAGATCTGCAAATTTCCTGGCTACCATTTGCGCCGCCCTTTTTTGTTCCCCGGGTTTGGCCGGTTGGTAGGCGAGTTTAGAGATTGTCTGCAGCTCTTGAAATACCCCAACGCCCCAATTTGCCGCCGCAGGTTATTTTGCAGCGCAGCATATATCTCAGGTGATTCTTCCATTGTGGGACAAATCTCGAATATGGACTGGCACAGAATTGTCCAGCGCTGGCTTTGACCCAGCTGGCGTGTGGCTCACGCGCTGACGCTTATCACTTATTGTCGATGAGGACTTTGCCTGCCAGGTAAAGCGAACCGCAGATCAGAATCCGCGGCGGAACTTCACGCGCATGCGCCCGCGCCCAGGCGGACAATTGCAGCATGGCGTCTTCCAGGTCCTCCGCCGGGGCGGCGTCCAGGCCGGCCGCCCGCGCGGCGTCATAAAGCGCGCCGGCGCCCATACTGGCCGCTTCGTCGGGAATCGCCACCGTCACCACATGCCGCGCCAACCCGCGAAAGGCGCCGAGGAATCCCACCGCATCCTTGGTCTTCAACATGCCGCAGATCAGATAAAGCGGACGCTCGACTTTGTCCTGGAGATCGGCGATGGCGCGCGACACGGCGGCGGCGCAATGCGGATTGTGCCCGCCATCCAGCCAGATCTCTGCATCGTCGGGCGCGTCCGCCACCAAAGGACCGTGGGAGAGGCGCTGCAGCCGCGCCGGCCAGTCTACCGTGCGCAAGCCTTTTTCGATGGCGGCATCCTCGCCCCAATTCCGGCCCGCATGGCGAAGGCCGGCAATGGCCACGCCGGCATTTTCCACCTGATGCCGGCCGATCAGCCGGGGCAATGGCAAATCCAGCAGGCCCATTTCGTCCTCATAGACCATCCGCCCATGTTCCTGGCGGGCGTGGAAATCCTGTCCGAACATCTTGACCGGAGCACTGAGCTGGTCGGCCTGGCGCAATATCGCTTCCCGCGCGATTTCATCCTGCGGCCCGATCACCACCGGCACACCCGGCTTGATGATGCCGGCCTTTTCCGCCGCGATGGTGGCGATGTCGTCACCTAAGAATTCCTGATGGTCCAGGCCAACCGGCTGCACGATGGTCATGACGGGCCGGGGCACCACATTGGTGGCGTCGAATTTGCCGCCCAGCCCCACTTCCAGCACCAGGGCTTCGGCGGAATGGCGCGAGAAAGCCAGGAACATGGCCGCGCCGGTGATCTCGAAAAATGTGATGGGCTGGCCGTCGTTGACTCGCTCCACCTCCTCCAAAATGGCACAAAGCTCGTCTTCGGATATCAGTTCGCCCGCGATGCGGATCCGCTCATGAAATCGCACCAGGTGCGGCGAGGTATGAACATGAACCTTCAGACCCTGCGCTTCCAGCATGGCGCGGCTGAAGGCGCAGGCCGAACCCTTGCCATTGGTGCCCGCGACATGGATGACCGGCGGCAATTTCAGTTGCGGATTGCCCAGCTGATTCAGCAGCCGCAGGATGCGGTCCAGTACCAGGTCGATCTTTTTGGGATGGAGGGCTAACAGCCGGGCAAGAATTGCGTCACTGGGAACACTCATTCCGCCGCGACGGCCTTGCCGTTGCCGTTGCTGCTGGGCGGCGTCAGAGACTTTGTCCTGGGGCGGGGTTTTTTCATCAGGATATGCGCCAGCCGCGACAGGGCGGCGCGCATCTCGGCGCGCGGCACCACCATGTCCAGCATGCCATGGGCCAGAAGATATTCCGCGCGCTGAAATCCTTCCGGCAGTTTCTCCCGGATGGTTTGGGCGATGACACGCGCGCCGGCGAAGCCGATCTGCGCTCCCGGCTCGGCCAGCTGGACATCGCCCAGCATGGCATAGGAGGCGCTGACGCCGCCAAAGGTGGGATCGGTCAGCACCACGATATAGGGCAGGCCCGCCTCGCGCAGCATTTCCACCGCGATGGTGGTGCGCGGCATCTGCATCAGCGACAGCAAACTTTCCTGCATGCGCGCGCCGCCCGAGGAGACGAAAAGAATGAAGGGGCGCTTTTCGGCTATAGCGGCCTCCGCCGCGCGGACAAATCCCTCGCCCACCGCCATGCCCAGCGAGCCGGCAAGGAAATCGAAGGGCTGTACCGCGATGATCACCGGCAGGCCGTCCAGCGTGCCGCGGGCCACGGTGAAGGCTTCGGGCCGCGCGGTTTTCGCCTTGGCCGCCTTCATCTCGTCGGCATATTTCTTCTCGGCTCGAAAATGCAGGGGGTCGAGCTTGACGCTCACCGGCGGAAGTTCGGAAAAGGAATGCGGATCGAAGGTGTAGGCAAACCGTTCCGCCGGACCGATACGCATGTGATAGCCGCATTTGGGGCAGACCTGCATGCTGGCCACCAGGTCGCGGTGGAAAATCATTTCGCCGCAGGCGGGGCACTTCTTCCAGAGATTTTCCGGCGTTTCGCTGCCGGCGCCCTTGCCGCCCATCAATTTCTTGATGCGGGGACGGACGATATTGGAGATCCAGTTCATGCGCTCACCTTATCACCCCGGGCCGGCATATATAAAGGTCGCACAATCTTACGCAAAACCGGTGGCCACTTTTGCGGATTGTGCTCCATGTGTAGAAGCCGCCAGCGACCGGCACAATTCCAATACCGAAGCGACCAGTTCGGCCCGCGGCGCCCCCGTTTTATCGGCGATGTGAGCGACGATGGCGGAGCCCACCACGACCGCGTCGGCGATCCCGGCTATTTCACCGGCCTGTTCGGGTGTCTTGACGCCGAAGCCAACCGCGATGGGCAGGCTGGTGGCTTTGCGGATTCGCGCCACCGCCGAACGGACCTGGCCGGCATCGAAAGTCTTGGTGCCCGTGATTCCGGCAATGGAGACATAATAAAGAAAGCCGCTGGCGCCATCGAGAATTTTCACAAGCCGCGCTGCATCGGAAGTGGGCGTGGCCAGGCGAATAATGTTCAGCCCTTGCGCCCGGGCGGGAAGGCGCAGCACTTCATCTTCCTCGGGCGGCAGGTCCACGACAATAAGCCCATCCGCGCCCGCCGCTGCCGCGTCGCGAATAAAGCGCGCCGTGCCATAGGCATGAATGGGATTGAAATAACCCATCAGCACAATCGGCGTCTTGCCGTCGGCTTTGCGAAATTTCTTCACCATCTCCAGGGTACGAGTCATGCTGGCGCCGGATTTGAGGGCGCGCAGCGACGACGCCTGCACAGCCGGGCCATCGGCCATGGGATCGGAAAAAGGCATGCCCAGCTCGATCACATCGGCGCCGGCGCCAGGCAGTTTTTCCAGAATGGCGAAGCTGGTCTCCAGATCCGGGTCGCCTGCGCTGATGAACGGTACAAACGCCTTGCGGCCCGACGCCTTCAACTCCGCAAAGCGTGACCCGAGGCGGCTCACAGCTTCTCACCCAGGGCATGGGCGACGGAAAAAACATCCTTGTCGCCCCGTCCCGACAGGCACACCGCAATGATCTGGTCCGGCCCCATCTGGGGCGCGACCCGGGCGACATGAGCCAGCGCGTGCGCTGATTCCAGCGCCGGAATGATGCCCTCCAGCTTGGAGAGCAGCATGAAGGCCTCCAGCGCCTCCTTGTCCGTGGCGGAAAAATATTTCACCCTGCCGCTGTCCTTCAGCCAGGAATGTTCCGGCCCCACGCCGGGATAGTCCAGCCCCGCCGATATGGAATGGGCCTCCCTGATCTGCCCGTCACCATCCTGCAATAGATACGAACGCGAGCCGTGGAGTACGCCCGGTGTGCCCTTGGTAAGGGTGGCGGCATGTCTCTTGGAGTTGACGCCGTCGCCCGCCGCTTCCACGCCGTGAATCTCCACCGATGGTTCGTCCACAAAGGGATGGAACATGCCGATGGCATTGGAACCGCCGCCGACACAGGCCACTACCAGGTCGGGCAGCCTGCCTTCGCGTTGCTGCATCTGGTCCCGGGTCTCGTTGCCGATCACAGTCTGGAAATCGCGCACCATCATGGGATAGGGGTGCATTCCCACCACCGAGCCGATGATATAGAAAGTGTTTTCGACATTGGCGACCCAGTCGCGGATCGCCTCGTTCGTGGCGTCTTTCAACGTGCGCGAGCCGGAGGAGACACCGCGCACCTCCGCGCCCAGCAGCTTCATGCGGAAGACATTGGGCTTCTGGCGCTCGATATCCACCTCGCCCATATAGATAATGCAAGGCAGGCCGAAGCGGGCACAGACCGTGGCCGTGGCCACGCCATGCTGGCCGGCGCCGGTTTCGGCGATGATACGGGTCTTGCCCATGCGCCGGGCCAGCAGAATCTGGCCCAGGCAATTGTTGATCTTGTGCGCCCCGGTGTGATTGAGGTCCTCGCGCTTGAGATAGATTTTGGCGCCGCGGAAATGACGTGTCAGGCGTTCGGCAAGATAAAGAGGACTCTCGCGCCCCACATAATGTTCGAGCAGACCGTCCAGCTCGGCCTGAAATGCCGGATCCTTCTTCGCCGCTTCGTAGGCGGTCTCCAGCGACAACACCAGCGGCATCAGGGTCTCGGCCACAAAACGCCCGCCATAGGCGCCGAAATGACCGGCGGGATCGGGACCGCTGCGGTAGGAATTGGGCGCCATGCTCATGCGGCTATCCGCTGGCGCGCCGCCGCGACAAAATCAGCGATCAATTGCTCGCTTTTCAGGCCCGGCGCGCTTTCGACGCCAGAGGACACATCGACCATTTTCGCGCCACTGACGTCGATGGCGCGTCCGACATTCTCGGGCGTGAGACCTCCGGCCAGAAACCAGGAACGGTTCAAATTCGCGCCTTTCAGCATTTGCCAGTCAAAAGCCACGCCATGGCCGCCGGGGCGGGTGGCGCTTTCATTGGCCGGAGCGTCGAACAGGATCATCTGCGCCATGTCGTAGAACGCGGCGCGGGCCAGGTCGGCGGGTTCTGTCACCGGCAGCGCCTTAATCACGGGTATTTGGAAGCGCGCCAAAATTTCGGCGGCCCGGGCGGGCGTTTCCTTGCCATGCAGCTGGAAAAAATCCGGCTTTATCTCTTTGGCGATGCGGCCCAACAGCTCGTCATCCGCGTCCACCACCAGCGCGGCCAGTTTGACCGGGCCGCGCATGCGCTCCGCCAGGGAGGCGCCCATCTCCAGGTTCAGGTTGCGGGGGCTTTTGGCGAAGAAGACCAAACCGCCAAATTCGGCGCCTGCGCGCAACACCGCATCGGCGGCGGCGGCCGAATTGATCCCGCAGATTTTCACCGAAACAGATGACGATAAGTGGGGCATGGGATGGGGCTTATGGTCCCCTCAAAGCGATAAATCAAGCAAGCCGGAATTTCCTACCTAAGTTGTTCAAAAGCCTAGACTTTGGGCAATATCCCGGGCCGCCCTGGTGGGGTCCGGCGCCGACGTGATGGGGCGGCCTATGACCAGAATGCTGGCGCCTTCTCTGTGCGCCTCAAACGGGGTCATCACCCGCTGCTGGTCACCCAAAGCGCTGCCGGCGGGGCGGATGCCCGGCACCACCAGCAGAAAATCCGAACCCAGCGCCGCGCGGAGCGGCGCGATCTCATGGGCCGAACACACCACGCCATCGAGCCCGCTGGACTTGGTCAACTGCGCCAGGCGCAGAACCTGTTCGCCGGCGGAGGGCGTCTGCCCCACGGCCGCCAGATCATTGTCGGAAAGACTGGTGAGTACGGTAACCGCGATCACTTTGACCTTCGGATTGGCGCCGCGCGCAGCCTCCGCCGCCGCTTTCATCATGGCGCCGCCGCCACCGGCATGGACATTGATGATGCTGACGCCCAGCATTGCCGAGGCGCGGGCGGCGCCTGCCACGGTGTTGGGAATGTCGTGAAATTTAAGGTCCAGGAAGAGCGGCAGTCCCAGATCCTGGAAAGCGCGCACGCCATCGGGGCCATGGGCGCAAAAGAACTCAAGCCCCAGTTTCAATCCGCCGACATGGCCGCGCAACCGCTCCGCCAACTGACGGGCATAATCGAGATCGGTGGTATCTAAAGCAACGAAGATGGGGTTCATGCCGAGTCCCGGATCAGGGTTCGGAGGTACCGCCATTCAGCCTCTCGCGCAATTCCTTACCGGTGCGGAAAAAAGGCGCGCGCTTCTCGCCCACCGCGACCGGCTCGCCGGTGCGCGGATTGCGGCCCATGCGCGACGGCCGCACTTTCACCGAGAAAGCACCGAAACCACGCAACTCCACGCGATGACCATCGGCCAACGCCTTGGTGATGCTGTCCAGCACGGTCGTGACAATACGTTCCACGTCCCGGTGGTATAGATGCGGATAGCGCGCGGTCAGCCGCGCAACCAGTTCAGACTTGATCATCCCAGCCCCTGAAGGGACAAAACCGCGCGTGTAACGCCGCCCGGCCCTGTTAAATTGTCAGACACCCCATGCCCCGTCAACCGGAACCCGCTGAAAGATCAGTCTTTTTTGGACATAAGGGGCCAGTTAGCGGGTCTGGGGGTACGCCGAGGCCCCTTGCCTGCCCATTTATTAGGCAGTCCAGGCGGGATTTCCCCGTGCCGCCCGGCCCAGTTAGGCTGCCGGAGCAACCCGAAAAGGCATATCCATGTCACACGATCCGGCCCTGGAAGCGCATGAAAATGCAGAGCATGCCGAACATGCTGTCCATGAGGCAAATCCCTTTATATCCAGGGTCTCCATCACAATCGCCGTGCTCGCGGTCATGGCGGCGGCGGCGGGCAGCCTGGAGACGGTGGAAGGGGGCCGCGCCATCACCGAATCAAGCGAGGCGGTATTGGCCCAGGAGAAGGCAACCGATGCCTGGAACGAGTATCAGGCCGATAGCCTCAAGCGGCATATGTACGACATCGCGGCGGATTCCGCGGTGGCCACCCACAGCACCGAAAATTACGCCAAGGACAGCGCCGACCAGCGCGCGGCCCAGGACAAAGCGCGCAAAAGCGCCGAGGAATTCGAGAAAGACCGCGACGGTCACACCACCGCCAGCGCCCTTCACGAGGAGCGTCATCATTGGTTGACGGGATCGGCCACGCTGATCGAGATCGGCATTGCATTATCCACCGTGGCGATCATCACGCGGCGGACGCCCTTCTGGTTGGGCGCCATGGGCCTGGGCGTGGTGGGATTGGCGCTGTTCGCCTTTGCCTATCACGGGTGAACCGATGTCAGCGCCGCGGATTGGCCCCAACTGTATTGGGCGGGATGGCGGTGGGCAGCGCCAATGGCCGGCTGGTGCCAGTCTGCGGCGGGGCCGGCGACGGCGCATTGCGGTTGCGGATGATGTTGCCCAAGGCCTGAAAGGGGCTCGGAACCACGCTTGCGGGCTGCTCCCGCTGCGAGGTCTGCGACCAGGCAGGCGCTGCGCATAGAGCCAAAACCGCCATAGCGGCAAACATTCTCATCCCAAGAAAACGCATCAGGGGCGCGATGATGCCGGATCAAAGCAAACAGTCCACCGACGGACACGCTGCAGCGGTAACCTGTTTGGCGTTACTTCCGCCTGGCCTTACGGGAGGTCTTCTTGGCCGCCTTCTTCGCCTTTTTCACAACTTTGGCCTTCTTGGCCTTGCGGCGTTTCTTTTTCTTGGACGGCGCCGCGCCGGTGAACAGACGAGTGACGGCCTCTTCCAGTTCGTTCACTCGTTCGGCCAATAGACTTTTCTTCGTTTTCGCAGCCATGAAATTCTCTCCCTCAATCAATGACGTTGGGCCGGGACGCTGGCCAATTCTGCCCAGTGTGCAAAACGCGGGCAGTACGCGCAGATACAAAAGAAGAAGGCGGGAACAAAGTTCCCGCCTTCTATGCTGATTACGTCTTGCCGCTTCGATGACCAAGGACATCGAAGCGGCGTTCGGCGGACGAAAGGTCCTTTCGTTAATCCGCGTTCGCAGGGCAAAATCTCCGCGGGAGATTTTGGCTAATCCTGCTCACTCATCGCCTTTCTTGGTTTTCTTCTTCAGCGCCGCACCCAGGATGTCGCCCAGAGAGGCGCCCGAGTCGGACGAGCCGAATTGCGCCACGGCTTCCTTCTCCTCAGCCACTTCGCGGGCCTTGATGGAGAGTGAAACCTTGCGGCTGGCCTTGTCCACGCTAGTGACCATGGCGTCGACCTTGTCGCCCTTGCCGAAACGGTCGGGGCGCTGGTCGTTGCGGTCACGGGATAAGTCGGCCCGGCGGATGAAGGAGCGCACGCCGCCTTCCAGTTCCACCTCGATGCCGCCGTCATTGACCTCGGTGACCGTGCCGGTGACGACCTGGTTCTTCTTGAGGCCGCCGCCACTGGCGCCGGCGCTGGCCTTATCGGCCTTGGTGCCTTCTTCCAGCTGCTTGATGCCGAGCGAAACGCGTTCCTTCTCGACGTCGATGTCCAGCACCTTGGCCTTGACCATCTGGCCCTTCTCGTAGGCCTTGATGGCTTCCTCGCCCGGCTGGGACCAGCTGAGGTCGGAGAGATGCACCATGCCGTCGATATCGGAATCCAGTCCGATGAACAGGCCGAACTCGGTGATGGATTTGACCTCGCCCTCGATCACGCTGCCCGCCGGATGATGGGCGGTGAAGGAATTCCAGGGATTTTCCTGGGTCTGTTTGAGGCCGAGGGAGATGCGGCGCTTGTTGGAATCCACTTCCAGCACCTGCACATCCACTTCCGTGCCGGGCGTGACCAGCTTGGACGGTGCCAGGTTCTTTTTCACCCAGGACATTTCGCTGACATGCACCAGGCCTTCGACGCCCGGCTCCAGCTCCACGAAGGCGCCGTAATCGGTGACATTGGTAACCTTGCCCTTGAATTGCACGCCCACCGGATATTTGGTGGCGACACCTTCCCAGGGATCGGTCTGCAGCTGCTTCATGCCCAGCGAAATGCGCTGGGTTTCGTGATTGATCTTGATGATCTGCACCGTGACAGTCTGGCCAACGGACAGGACTTCGGTGGGATGGCTGACGCGGCGCCAGGCGATGTCGGTGACATGGAGCAAGCCGTCCACGCCGCCAAGATCCACAAAGGCGCCGTAATCGGTGATGTTCTTGACCACGCCTTCCACGATCTGCTTTTCCTGCAGACTTGCGACCAGGCTGGTGCGCTCCTCGGCGCGACGTTCTTCCAGCACGGCGCGGCGCGAGACCACGATATTGCCGCGGCGGCGATCCATTTTCAGGATCTGGAAAAGCTGGGGCTGGTTCATCAGCGGGCCGACATCGCGGGTCGGGCGCACGTCCACCTGGCTGCCGGGCAGGAACGCCACGGCGCCATCCAGGTCGACGGTAAAGCCGCCCTTGACGCGGCCGAAGATCACGCCTTGCACGCGGCTCTGGTCGTTGAAGGCTTTTTCCAGCTTGATCCAGCTTTCCTCGCGGCGGGCCTTGTCACGGGAGAGGACCGCTTCGCCGAGCGCGTTCTCGACCCGCTCCAGATAGACTTCGACCGTGTCACCCACCGCGACGCTGGCGGGAATCCCCGGCATCGAGAATTCCTTCAGGCTGATGCGCCCTTCGGTTTTGAGGCCGACATCGACCATGGCGAAATCATTTTCGATGGCGATGATGGTGCCTTTGATGACCTGGCCTTCCTGGGGGCTCTGGGTCACGAAGCTCTGCTCCAGCATCGCGGCGAAATCATCGCGGCTGGGAGAGGCTATGGAATCGGAAGAAGGCTGACGGGCGAGAGTGGCGACGCGGGCCATGCGGTTTGAAGTCCTGAACAGTTCATGCCGAGCGGTTCTTCCATGGAAGAAGCGCGCTGGTCTTCCCATGCTTGCGCATGAGCGGGTTGGATTGGAAAAGTAAGCGGGATGCCCGAAAGCCGTCGGGCCTCCTTTAGCCCCTGGGACGGTCCTTGAGCGCGCCCTCGATCTTGGAAGAAACCAGGGCAAGGGCTGCCGCGAACGCCGCGTCTATACCCAAATCGGAGGTGTCGAGCAAGGCGGCGTCGGGGGCCTGGACAAGGGGGGATATGGGGCGGGATCTGTCGGCCGCGTCGCGGGCATTGAGTTCCTTGAGCAAATCCTTCTCGCCGCGCCGGATTCCCATGGCTTTGAGCTCGGTCCAGCGGCGCCTGGCGCGGACTTCCGGGCGGGCATCGACATAGAGTTTGGCGGTGGCGGTGGGGCAGATCACGGTGCCGATATCGCGCCCATCCATCACCGCGCCGGGGCTGCCGCCGGGAGGATGGGCCAGGAATTCGCGCTGGAAATCCAGCAGCGCCGCGCGTACCGCCGGAAGGGCGGCAACAAAAGAGGCGGCCTGGCCGATAATGTCCGTGCGGATGCGGGAGTCGCCGGCAAGATTGAAATCCATAGTCTGCGCGCCGCGAACCGCATCGGCTTCGTTCCGGGGATCGCCCTTGGCTTCCAGGACACTGAAGGCGGTGAGGCGATACAGCGCGCCGGAATCCAGATGGGCGAAGCCGTAATGCTGGGCGAGTTTCTTGGCCAGGGTGCCCTTGCCGCTGGCGGCGGTGCCATCGACGGCGATCACAATACTCATGGCGTTTCCATCGCGGCGCCGAGGTGGCGCATCAGATCCTGATATTCGGGAAAGCTGGTGGCGATCATGCTCACATCATCCACGCTGACCGGCTTCTCGCTGGCGAGCCCCAGGGTCAGAAAGCTCATGGCGATGCGGTGGTCCATATGGGTGGTGACGAGGCCGCCGCCGGGGACTTTGTTCATACCCTCGACCGTTAAATTGTTATCGCTTTCAAAGGCATGAACCGCATTATGGGCTAATCCGGCGATGATGGCCTCGAGGCGGTCGCTTTCCTTCACCCTGAGCTCCTCGAGGCCCATCATCACGGTTTTGCCGGAAGCGAAAGCGGCGGCGACGGAGAGGATGGGATATTCGTCGATCATGGAAGCGGCGCGCGAGGCAGGAACGACAACACCTTTAAGTTTGGAGTGGCGCACGATGAGATCGCCGATGTCCTCGCCGCCGCTGGTGCGGCGGTTTTCGATGCGAATATCCGCGCCCATCTCAAGCAAGGTCTCGATCAGGCCGGTGCGGCGGGGATTGAGCAGGATGGCGGGCAAGGTGATGTCAGAGCCCGGCACGATCAGGGCGGCGACCAAAGGAAAGGCCGCCGAGGAGGGATCGCGCGGCACTTCGACCACGCAGCCCCTTAAATCCAGTGCCGTGCGTGTGTGGATGCGTTCGCCGCCGCCAGCCAGCTTCTCGACCCTGACATCGGCGCCAAAGGCTCTCAGCATTTTCTCGGTGTGATCGCGGGTCAGGACATCTTGCGTCACCGTGCATGCGCCGGAAGCATTGAGAGCGCCCAGCAGGACGGCGGATTTCACCTGCGCCGAAGCGAGTTTGACATGATAATCGACATCCCTGGCCGATGCCGAGCCGTGCAGAGTGAGCGGCATCAGGACCTTGGGTCCCTGCCCTTTATAACTCGCGCCGAAAGCCAGTTTCAGCGGTTCGACCACCCGGGCCATCGGCCGCGCGCGCAACGAGGCATCGCCGGTGAAGACGGCGGTGATGGGCGTGGTCGCCATCGCCCCCATCACCAGGCGCGAGCCGGTGCCGGAATTGCCGAAGTCGAGAGGTTGTTTGGGGCTCTGCCAATGGCCGACCCCGGTTCCCCTGACCCGCCAGCGCCCCGGGGCCTGGCGGACCAGTTCGGCGCCGAATCCGCGAAGGGCGCCGGCGGTGGAATGGACATCGCCTGACTCCAAAAGGCCGGAAATGGCGGTTTCACCCTTGGCCATCGCGCCCAGGATCAGCGCCCGTTGGGAGATGGATTTATCGCCGGGAACTTCGCCCACGCCCCGCAGGGGCGGCGCTTTGCTGGCTCTTAAAGGAACAGGCGTATGGGGGTGCATGGCAGCCTTTTTATTACCTTTGACAAGGGGCGGCACCCGTGGCAAACGCGCCCCTCCACCAACCCTTCTTTATGGGAACAAGCAGCTTGGTCAAGGCGGATCTTGGAACAAAACGTGGCTGCCCCAGTTGCGGCACGCGCTTCTACGACCTTTCGAAAAAGCCCATCGAGTGCCCAAAATGCGGGACTTCGTTTGAGCCGGAGGCGCTTTACAAGCAGCGCCGCGGCCGCCAGCCCGAGGCCGCCGTAGCCGCCGCCGTGGTCCAGCCCGAAGAGGCCGAGGAAGAAGAGACCGAGGACGAGGACAGCGAGACCGAGGCCGAGGAAGAAGAGGAAGAAGCCGCCGTGGTGGAGGCGCCGCTGGTCGTGGCCGCCACCGGCGAGGATGAGGACGAAACCGCCGAGGAAGAAGAAGCCGAGGCGGAATCCGGCATGAGCGTGGTGGAAGGCGATGAGGAAGTCGCCATCGAGGACATTGAAGTCGAGGACGACGAGGAAGAAGAAGCCGATGACGGGCTTCTGGCCGAAGTCGAAGACGAGGAAGACGATGTCGCCGGGATCATCGATCCGGGCATCGCCAAGGACGAAGCCTAGGTCGGTTTAAGTTTCGGGCCGGACACCAGACCGGCTCCTGTGATTGGGGCCATAGCTCAGCTGGGAGAGCGCCTGCATGGCATGCAGGAGGTCAGCGGTTCGATCCCGCTTGGCTCCACCATTTTCGCCCATCACCATCCCAGCCAATTCTGCACCACTGCCTAAGGGCGGAAATGGTGGAGCCAAGCGCCTGAGCTGCGCCGCGCGCAATCAACGGCCTAGCGGCAGCGTCGTGGCCGTGCGGGCGGCGCGCGAGGGGCACGGGCTCCATTAAAGAAAGTCGCGAAGCGGCAAATTCACTTCCGAAGTCTATTCTCACTCTGACCCCGATCCTTGAGAAGGGCGATGCCACCGGCGCCGCCGCGTGGAAAAACATCTTGAATGCGATTGTCGTGTTGCACGCGGCGATGCCGGGCACCGAAGAAGAGCATTGAACAGCTTTCAACAGACGCTGCGGCGACTCGGTGGACCTTGCGGGCAATTATCAGCGGCATGTGAAAGCCGCCAGATCAATATACTTTGCGACATATTTGGAGCGTATACCCTAAAAACTCTGGCCTGGTGTTTAAGACCTATTAATTGGCCTTCCCTAGCCTCTGCATTCATCGAAACAGCGTGCAAATCGCCCTATTGGTGGAGACTCCTATGCAGAAATTATTTGCAAGATTCATTGCGAACGAAAACGGCGCTACGGCCATCGAATACGGCCTGATCGCGGCTTTGATCGCGGTGGTCATCATCACCGGTCTTACAACCGTCGGCACGAACTTGAATACAGATTTCGCGTCGATAGCGACCAGTCTAAGATAATCGAAATCGGCTGGGTTTGACTGGCGTCCGGCGCGAGCCGATACCTTCAAAAATTGGCTGACTGCTCGCCGGCTAGGAAATTATTAAAGCGGGCCTGGCCAACATTCGCTGCCCGTTAGTGACCCCACAAATGTCCGCTTTGGGTCAATAGCGGACATAGACGTTCAAACTTGCTGCGTCGTCGCTCTACAGAGCCCGTCGCTCAATCGCAGGCGGAATTGTGTTGATAGCCGTTCTGACGAGCGAGGCGCGCCATCTCATGGTCTTCTTTTGAGCAAACCGGCTGTGGCGTGGTATCCGCTGCGGTGGTCGAAGTCCGGGTGGGATACGACTGCGACGGCAAGGCTATCGCAGTGGTGGTAGCCGCAGGCTCAACATAGTGCGGTACTACCGTCGCAGTTGGCTGTGGCGTGAACGCAGCAGCTTGTTGCATGCAATTGTCAACCGCAAAGCCACATTGTTCGCCCTTCGTCAGCAACCCCCCTGTGGGACCTGTATAGTTGATGCGTGAAACGCGCCCCACATTCATCACAACATCAACCTTACAGGAGCGTTCTGTGGTCGTGGCCGAACCAATTCCGCTGGCCCACCCGTATCCGCCCCAAGCGTTTACGACACCCACGCTATCCGTGCGGCCATTTCCTGAATTATACGTCCAAACTTCCGTGGTGCCTGCCATGGCGGTATTTACGGGCGAACCCATGCACGCGAGCACTTGTTCCTTTGACATGCCCACCATCGCGGTCTGTGCATCGGAAGCCTCTTGGGCGCGTTGAAATTCACAAGCAGAAACTGCAATGCTCACAAGAATGAGCGCAACCGAGCGGATGAAATTCCGAGTCTTAGGAATCATAGGAATACCCCAGAAGGATAAATCGAGCCGGCTGGGGCAATTTGCATCCGAAATTGTTAAATTGGCGTCTCCATTGTTGGCCAAAGGAAACAATGGCGTCGCTCTGACGCCATTGTACCGCCGGAAGGCGGCACGAATGTATGTAGACGGTGTCCAACATTTTCCAAGAAACGATCGCGTTAACAGCGATTTACTTTGATGCGCTGTTGCTAGGCGTCCTCGCTAGGGTCGACAGAATAACCAAGGGGTCAGCCCAGCGCGCGGCTATAGGCGCAGGCGACAATCACACAAAGTCCCGCAGCGGCAATACGACTTTTGCGAATTGAGTATCGTGTCCCCAGAACTAACTCTATTGGGCAGCGATTGCGTAGCGACAAAACTTGACCAATCATCACTAGTGGCACCGGCCGGTTTCGGGATAGATGCGGATACATGCGCGCGCGGAAACGTATCGCGCCGATCGCCGGACCGTTTTCGCCCCGACGGGATGCGCCAATACGCGGGAACGTGTTGGCTTGTGGCCCGCAATGATAGCGTGCTGCGGCTGCGACGGGATTTTCTGCGGGACCATAGGCGCGGTGATCGCAACGCCGGCTGCGTAAAGCCGCGGCGACCGCATGCTGTTCGCGCCATTCTCCGGTGGCCACAACGGGGCCAGAATAGCATCCGGCAGGGTCTGCGGGAGATCCGCTTTCAGGATGACAGCAGGTGCCGCTGTCGCAGGTTGACGGGCAGGCCGCGCGATCAAGGTGCTGCGTCGTAATGGCGGCGGTCCCATTGTGACGGGCCGCGGTGCCGGTACCTCTGCGGATGACATCTTGAAGCTGTTGAAATGGCCTCCCAAAACCAAGAGACCGACCATAATTCCCAGCGCAATCCCTGAAATATTCTTACGGGGCTTATTTTCAGCTCTGCCGCCATGCCCGGAAGGAGGTTCGGCTTGGTTCGTTCCTTTGCCGATCGGAACTTTCTGCGGTCGTTCCCGTCCACCTCCCTCTGAAACAGAGTGGAACGAAGGAATCTCAGTCCGATGGATTTCTTGCGAAGGGGCACCGGCTTGGCTCCCAGCTCTGCCCACCCGAAATTCCTGCGATTGTTCCGGTCCATCTCCGCCTGAAAAAGTGTGGAACGAAGAAACCTCATTCTGCTCGATTTCTTCCCATCTCTCGACGCCCCACTCGGGCCATCTAGCAATTTTCAACATGGGATCGAGCGGTCGCTTCACCGCCTCATCTGCCTCGGTCATCATATTCGAAAGGTCGCCTGCCACGGCTTTCTCCGCCAGCCCGACTGGTTAAGCGCTTTGCAGCGGAAAGGTTTCCTGCCGGACGGAATTATCCCGGACGATCGCTAACCGGCATCCAGGCCCGCCCAATGGTCCTCCGTCGAGCGCTGTCGGTGTTTTCCGGGCATGATGGCCGCCGTTTTCAGTTTGGCCTGACGCCTCCCTGAGCCGGGAACTTTGCTGCCTTCGGATCATTTAGTCGAAATGATCGATCCCCAACATATTGAAATCGCCGCCGCTGCGATGGTCAGAGTCTATGGTCGAAGCGCAACGCTGGCGTGTGAAAGATTGATTGATAATTCGGTGCAGGGAAACCACAACGAAGTGGGCGGTATTTGGCCGAAAATCCTTGAAGCCGTATGCAAACAGCAATCGCTGCCGAGCGGCTAATCAGGGTTGACCCTTGGGGACCTCCAATCATCCGGGCCGGTAGCAGTGATTGTTCGCTAAATGTCTGCGATCGATACCGGTAGGCTGAGAACTCAACCAGCCAAAAGACCGGGAAGAATTAGACGCCAATCAATCACATCCATTTTGGCAACGCGGTCGAATACCCATCGGTGCCAATTGCCTTTTGAATCCCGATCAGCATGTTCGGCATTTGATCCCCTTCGGATAGCGGGAGAAGCAGTCGGCGATAGTGAAGATACCGACCCTCCCCGTTTACGAACTCCATTTCGTCGGCCCTCGGCGCTCCAATCCGAGCGACGGAAGCATATTGCTCCAACACGGTCTCTAGTTCCCCGTCGAAATCCAGTTCATCGAGCCACTTTCCCGTGAAATCATCGTGCCAACGACCGCAGATCGCCGTACCAACCAAGCGAAAGCGGAAGCGCAACGGTTGGCAAATTTCCACAATAAAAACGAGCGGCAAGAGAGATACAATGTCTCGTGGATTGATGTCGGCTCGACAAGGCATCGTACGGCCACCGCATTGGTGCGTCCAATATGCGTAGAGTGTCGAGAAATCCGGGTCATAAAGGAACTTGCTAAGTGGCGCAAAGTTCATCCGCCTTTGACTAATTTTGCCACCCCGGGTCTCTGGCGACGGATGAGAAACCAAACTCGACTCCTTTGCAGGGACCGCAGGCTTTGGCACAAAAGCTGTCCTTCGGATGTCATCACAGTAAAATATTTTGAACCAGCGGGGCCGTTCAGCTCGCCACACCCTGTTATGCCATGACGTGTGGACTCAGTGATGGTCAATATCGATCATATTGACCCTTCTCACAGTGCTGCGCTGAGTAGTCAGGGGCTATCTTTATCTACATTCGTGATAAGGGGGCGGGCCGCCATATGAACCTAGGACCCCGCTATGCATCAATCTGAGAAGCCGTTGACTATACCGGAATACGATAAGTTCGCTACGGAACTCGATATCATGGCCGCAACAATTAGAGCGCGGCCCGAGATGAATCATCATTTCGCCGAGAGATTGGCCATTCTAGCAGCGCAAATGCGTGAGGATATATTTGAGCTGCATCCCGAAATTGAGGGAAGAAGCTGCACTTTAAAGCCGGATGACGCGTAAGTGCCGCCAATCCTTTAGGTGCTGGATCGTTTCTTTCTGGCAACTCATCGGCCTTTAACTGGCACCATCGCCGCTCTCAAGCGGGCCGGACTTATAGACTACAACATCAGGATGGTCAGCCCGCCTCTTGGCGCAATAATCCGCTCGTTCAATCGACGAGAGCTACGTCTGCTTTGCACCAAAAAAATGATCATTCGACCGATGTCCGCTTTGCGCCAAAAGAGGACGTTCGAGGTACTTCGCCAAACGCGCGTCACGGAATGGCCCTATAATCGTTCCGCCAATCCTCGGCCGCCAGGACCGCCGGCCTGCCATGCAGCACCGACAGCAACTGCCCCCGCGTAGCGCCCTGCCCCCTTATCCGGCCGCTCACCCAAGTTCGCGGCGTTCGCCTCCTCAAGCATGTCCACTGGACATGCTTGTGCGCAGGGCGCACCGGAGGCTCACCCTAACCCTCTCCCCCTATGGGGGAGAGGAACACGCTTAAACAAAAAATGGTGGAGCCAAGCGGCCTCGCCGTGCGGGTCGAGCGACATTAACCCAAATCGCACTTTGGCATGCTCCCTGCAGCATTTATCGAGTAATCAGCATTGGGAACCATTTGTCCCAGTTCTTGTTGCATTTGAACACAGATTGCACGTCGAGCAGGCTTCAGAGTGTGCCTATTCAAGACGATGTGAGAAAAAACGGCGGTATAAAATGAGGGTATCCATGAAAAGTTCTATCTGCGGCATAGCCTTGGCGGGTTTTGCCATTCTCGCCACGCCGGCCGCGGCCGGGACGTTCAACGTCTCGCTGACGGGCACATTAACCCAGCAGGGCCATGAATTCTGGCCGGGCCTTAATACGGGGATCGACCCGAATCTGTCTGTCGGATCCATCGTCACGCTGACGGCCTCTTTCGATGCCAGTCTCCTGCTTCCTTATGCCGGCAATCCTGGCGAATATATTGTCGGGTTGTGGGGCCTGCCAACCTCGGGCAGTTCCTTTTTCCGTGTCGATGCGGGGGGCATGACCTGGGCTTCCACCGACAGTCTATCGGATGGAATGTTCCCGTTCTCCACATCGCCGCGTGAAGCCTACCCCGCGATCGTCATCGACGGCGACAAGGTGGCCGGGCTGATAGGGAATCTTTCGCCCAATGAATCGAGTGCGCGGCCGGAACTGGATTTCGGCGGCGGCAATTCAGCCGCATTCGATATCACCGCGCCGCAAGGTCTATATGGGGATTTATACAACACCCCCGGCTTTACCGGCGTTTGGGATTTTGCGGATTCGTCGGTGGTCGATCCGCCATCGGCAAGCGATATAGCCGCCGGCGTTCCAGAACCCGCGACATGGGCGATGTTCCTGATCGGCTTTGGCGCTGTTGGCTTTGCCATGCGGCGCAAAAAAGAAATGGTTTTGGCGAGCTGAGGCCAGGACTCTCGACAGTGGCGCCCGGCGGCGAAAGCTGCCGGGTTTTTTTACGGCCGTCCGGCCATCCCCTGGCTATCGCCTGCCTACCTAGTCCTTCAGAAGACCCGCGGTCTTGAGCGCGGCAAGAATGACCGCCTTGACGCGGCCCTCCTGTTTCGGCGCTGGTGTCCAGACCGATTGCGGCGCAACTGTTTCAGACGCTGGCGCGGAAGGTTCGGTAGGGCGGATGACGTCAGCAGCGACGGCGTTGGTCGTGTCCAAACCCCAGAAACCCGCGATGCGGGCGCTCGAAGAAAACCCCACATCCAGAAAAAAAGGACCGGTCTCGCCATAGCGATTCCCGGCGGGACCGCCAATCGGTGTGCCATGGCCCATGCCCGACACAAGAAAAGCCTCGACGGCAACCGTGCCGTCGTCGCGTTTCCAGATGTTGCGGCAATGCGCGCCTTCTTTTTCGATCCGCATCGGCTTTTGCGGCAGGCCGTGAACGCTTGTCCATTGCGCGACCAGCGCCTCAGCATTGCTGACATGGACGGTGGCATCGGCATCACCATGCCATACGGAAATGGCGGGCCAGGGCCCCTGATGGGATGAGGCCTGGCGCACCATCGCGCCCCACGCCTCGGCCGACCGCGCCGGTGCCTGCCGCATGCTGTTCAGGGCTTCCGGCACATTGGCGGCCGAACCGGCAGGCAGCCCGGCGATGATCGCGCCGCCCGCGAAGAGTTCGGGATAGGCCGCCAGCATGGCGGCTGTCATGGCGCCGCCCGCCGAGAGGCCGGTTATGAAAATGCGGGAACGATCGAGATCACGATCGGCGGCGAGAAGCTCGATCATCTGGCGAATGGAGGCCGCCTCGCCCTGGTCCCGGGCACAATCGCCAGGCTGAAACCAGTTGAAGCAGGTGTTCATATTGTTGGCGCGGGTCTGTTCCGGCGCCAGCACCGCGAATGTCAGTTCATCGGCAAGCGCAAGCCAGCCCGCACCATGGGCGTAATCGCCGGCGCTTTGGCCGCAACCGTGGAGAACGACAATGAGTGGCGCATTTTTGGGCAGGGATGGCGGCGCGTAGGCGAACATGCGAAGCGCGCCCGGGTTGTCGCCAAACTCCGCCTGTTCCGTGAGTGTCGGCCGCAGGGTGCTGTTGGAAACGGGCGGGACGGGACGCGCGCGCGGCAAGGGCAAACGTATGCCCAGAGGCGAAAATCGGGTCGGGCGCATCGCAACTCCGGCAATTCCTGCCCCAAAGAGGTAATGCTGCACTGCAGCAATTGCAAGGACAGCACCGGTTTGGGTGCATCTTTAAAATAAAGACTTGCTCACGGTTCGCCTGCCGGCGGCGAACCAATTCCAGAATCATAACCGACGAAAATGGCGGCCAAGCCGGCGCGCGCCGGCTCAGCCAGCCAGTAGCGGGTGCGGCCCGGATAACCGCAGGGGAAGCGCGATTCAGGTTAATTTCGCATGTTGCTCGACCCGTCCCGAATTCGGTGTTGGGGTACGGCATGAATTATCAGATCCCACCGCGAACAGACACGACGCTTTCCGCCATGGAAATTCTCGGCGGCCAGAATCGCCGCCCAGGGGCGAAGCTTTTGACGCCGACGGGCTGGTTCGCTGTTTTGGCAATTGTCGCTGTTGCCGCGGGCGCGGCCCTGGCCCTCAGGTCACCCCGCATCCATTAGCTTGCGACAGGGACGCTGCGCTGCAGCGATATTTCGGAAGACGGCCATGGAAAATTGGCGATCCGCTTTGCGGCCAAGGCGTGCGCGCCTTGGCTGATATCTGTTGGTTGGCACATCTGGTGCAACGACCATCAGAGATTGTTTCAGGGTGACACACATGCCGAAGATCGATTTTTCCCGCGCCCCAAAGCCGGCGCCATCCAGCGCCAGAGCGGACTCCTGGTTGGTGATTTTTGCGATTACCACCATCGTTTTCGGAACCACATTGGCGCTCTTGATTTTGAGATAAGTCGACAAATATTTGGGCTGCTATTCGATTGCCCCGGAGACCGACATGATAATTTCCGATTCCCATATACTCGGCAGACAGGAGCGCCGGCCGCGGCCGCAGCTTCTGGCGCCGTTGGGTTGGTTTGCTGTTTTGGCAATCGTCGCGATTGCCGCGGGTGCGGTGCTGGGGTTCGTGGTATAAAGGTCTATTGTTTGGGGCTGTGAAGTCTCTCTACAGCGGCGCCATAACCAAGGAATGGCTGCGGCCCCATTCCGCCCGCGTCCTCAAAAATCATCAATTCACTGTCGCTGGCATCGTCGGCCGCGCCGATGCGTATATAGCCCCCGACCTCCGCCACCTCGGGATGTTTCGACGCGTAAAAAGCCCATGCGGCTTCGAAACCAGGAATGAAAAGGCTCCAAAGAAGCTGGCCATCGGGAATAACGGCTTCTATGTACCAGTCACGTTCGGTACCCGGTATGCGCTTCCAGTTCTGCAGATTGGTTTGGCCAAGAGTAACCTGACGCGCGCTGTCAGGCGCCACTGCAAACGTGGCAATATCAATGCCGACATGCGTGAGCACTATCGTCATTGTCACCGGGCCAATTTCGCGGGTGAATACTTGGCCTAGTTCAAAAACATGGGCCATTGGTGTTTTGTCCCGCCACGGCCGGGCGCCTCGCGCCTGATCCATGTCAATTGATTGCATGTCACCGGCGGCATTTATTCATGGAACCGTCTTAAAGTCCGCTCGTTTGTCGGTCTGTGCGGAATTGTGCGGAGGCAGAATTTGGCGGACGAAAACGCGGCAAAAGCCGAGGCCTGCCGTACCCGTGCGAAGGAAATCATGAAACAAATCCAAGGGGTTCAGGATGAGACCCGCAAGCGCACGCTCCAGGAACTTGCCGATGCTTGGCTGGAGCTGGCCAGACGCGCCGAAGAAAAGGGAAACGGCTAGGCCGCGGTTATCGGCCAGTCAATTCTGCGGACTCTTTCGCAACTGCGTCGTCCAGGCCCCCATCAGATTCACATCCAGAAAGGCCCGCACCTAAGACGATGTGAGTCCCAATTGCTGACCGGCATCCATTTTCATCAAGCCAGCAAGGCGGAGCAGCTGCTGCAGACCCCTGCTTTTCAGAAGTCCGTTGTCGCTGAAATTGAAATGGCTGGCCCCCGCAAGGGTCATTCTAAAAGCGGAATGGCGATAGCGAAGCCCGCGAGTATCTTGAGCACATTTCTGATTGGCATCGCTCGCCAGGCATCGATCCTGCATATTTAAAGCACAGCGGTGGAATGCTGGCAAAGATGCGGCACTGGCGCACAATCTCCAGATACGGCACCATCTGCGCGCGTCCTCCGGCGCCGCCCTGCAAGGGTATGACGGACAGACAACAACCGGTCAGGGGAGTGGTCCGATGAAAATCGCAAATCTGATTCTGGCTGCCATGATGGCGTTGGCCATGCCGGTGCTGGCGCAGAAGGCACCTGATCGCGGGAAGGCCCAACCGGCGCCGCCCGGCCCACCGAAGATCCCCGACGCGCCGCAACTGCCCTATCATTTTGGCGCCCGGCCAGCCCCGCCCAATGGCGAGAAATTCGGCAATATCGCCGCTGTCGGGCTGATGCCGAACCGCGACCTTCTGGTGCTCAACCGCAACCCCGCCATCATGATGGTGGAATATGACCCCAGCGGCACGATAGTGAAGCGGGTGTTCAATCCCAACATCGCCACCAGCCCGCATGGAATGCGCATCGACCGCCACGGCAACATCTGGGTGGTCGATAGCTTCATGAACGTGATCTACAAGCTGAATGCCAAAGGCGAGGTGTTGAAAATGTTCGGCACCTATGGCGAAAACGCGCCCTGGGATGACAGCAAGTGGAATGGCATGTTCAACCAGCCCCTCGACGTCGGTTTTGACGGCCACGACAATTTCTATGTGGTGCAGAGCCATGGCGGCACCAGTCCGCCCCTCGATTGCTCCTTTTGCGTCACCTATAACAGCGGTCCAACGCGCCTCAGATCGGTCCCGGTGCCCAATCCGCCCGCGCCCGCCGGTTCAGACCCGCGCGTGATGAAGTTCGACAAGGATGGCCGCTTGCTGGCCTCGGCCAGCCTCGCCCATCCCGACGGGCTATACCCCGTAATCCATACCGTGATTGTCTCGCCCATAGGCGAGGTCTGGGTGGGCGACCGCGCCAGCCAGAAGATCTGGATCTTCGACCAGGACCTCAAGAACCATCACGACATCCAGTTGCAGAACCTGACCAGCGGCTTCTATGCGGACGCCAAGGGACAGCTTTGGATGTCCACGGGACAGGACGGCATGGTGATGAAGATGAGCTGGGACGGCAAGATAGAGGGTTGGTTCGGCAAGCGTGGCACCGATCCGCAGTCCAACGATATCGGTGAGGGCCATTTCCTGGCGGTGTCGGACGACGAGAAAACCATCTGGGTGGCCGACTCGGTAAACGCGCATGTCCTGAAGCTGGAACACAATTAAAAGCGATCGCGGGCGGGAGGAATAGGATGAGATTCAGAATTGCGGCGGCGGCATTTCTTTTCTGCGCGGGTTTTGCGGTTGCGTCCGCCCAGGCGGCTACGTTCGCAAACAAAAGCCAGGCGGACGCAGGCATTTAAGGACAAAAGGGGGTAGCTATGAAGTTGGAATTGGCGGTTGTGACCGGAGCCTTGCTGATCGCAGGCAGCATCCTGTTTATCGAACGATGGCAGATCACCACCATTGGCTACGGGTATGCGGGAGGCGGCGAGCGCGGGGCCGACACGGCCGAGGAAAAGCTCTTTCTATTGGACCGCTGGACGGGGGACATTGAATATTGCCCCATCGGAGGCAGCGACCCTCAAGGTTACGACGAAAGAACCGCGAAGACGGGACACGCCATTTTCAGGTGCGGTTTCCCAAAAGCGCCCTAACGACGGTCATCCACATGGTATTATTGGCAAACCAAAGCAACCGAAGGCGTTGACAGGAATGCGCCCGAGAAAGTGATGAGAGGATGCAGAGGCAATTCATGCGCGCCACTGGTTCAATGTTCTTCGCCCTGGTCCTGGCGATGCCGAGCCAATTGGCGGCTGCGGACAATTCGGGGCCGCTGGCTCCTGGAAAGCCCGCAGGCGTCCAGCAGGCGCAGAACAATCACCAGTTGGAATACATTCTCGTGGGGGTTTCTGCGCTGGTCGCCACCGGATTGGGGATAATACTCATCAAGAAGTATACCAGTAAGAGCGCGGCTTCGGCCGGCGCATCGGCTGGGGCTTCGAGCGTGGCTTCCGCCACATCGACTTGAATACTGCAACCCTGGGCTTGCGCCGCGCGGGGCCCAAAGACCGGCATCCGGGGCCGTTCGGCACAGAGTGCGGAATCAGGCTAGCCTGTCCTGGCTGCAAATAATGCGAGGAAAACCGAGATGGTCTTCAAATATGTGGTCGGCGTTCATCTAGGCAGCAAACACGAAAGCATGACCGTCGAAGCCGAAGACGCCCTGATTGCCGGGCTAAAGGCGAAGCATCAAAATCCGGCAGCGACGATCACCTATATTCGCAGGCAGAATAAACGAGGCGATGTCCGCCATCCCCATGGCATAACGGCCAAACTAAAGGACCCGAAGGCGAAAAAAGGGAAGTAATGCCGGTCTGGCGCAATGGCGGAGACATACGCTGACCATCTGGCGTATCTATTTTTGCAAGTGCGAAGCGGATAGCTTTCCTTCTTGTCAGCTTGTGTGCCCGTAGCTGTCGTGCAAGCCTTCATGCACCAACGGGGGTAGAACACCCCTGCAAGGACGGGGAAAAAGTATGAAGACTCTTATCCGCTCCCGGAAATTTTTTGCCGGCGCCGGTCTTGCCGCGCTTTTGGCGCTTGGCGGCAGCCAGGTGCCCCTGATCGGCAGCGCCCAGGCGCAGGCGCCGGGCGACGTCATGGTGCCGATGTTTGAAGTCGATCCGTTGTGGCCCAAGCCTCTGCCGAACAACTGGGTGATCGGCCAGACCATCGGCCTGTCCGCGGATAGCCACGACAATATCTGGATCGTTCACCGGCCGGGATCGCTGGAGCGGATGGAATCCTTTTCGACCCGGAAAGAAACGGATTGCTGCACGGCGGCGCCCGATGTCCTGGAATTCGACGAGGCCGGAAACCTGCTGCATCATTGGGGCAAGGTCGAAGGCCATGACTGGCCGACGTCCAATCACGGGATCACGGTCGACACTGCCGGCAATGTCTGGCTCGGCGCCAACGGCGCCGGCCAGCCCGCCGCTTTCGCGCCGGGCAGCGAGGCGCAGTTCGCACCGCGTGCTCCCCGTGCGGCGGGCGAAGGCGGCGGGGAAAAAGGTCTTTATCACGACAGTTTCATCCTCAAATTCACCCAGGACGGCAAGTTCCTGGGCGAAATCGGCCATGCCAATGGCAGCAAGGGCAGTCTCGACACCGAGAATGTGCGCGGCGTGGCCACGATACGCTTCCTGCCGACGGGCGAGCTGGTCGCTGCGGACGGTTACGGAAACCATCGCGTCTCGATCTGGGATCCGGTGACGATGAAATTGAAGCGCATGTGGGGCGCCTATGGCAAACCGCCCAGCGATGAGCCGATTCCGCATTTCAATCCGGATTCGCCGCAATTCGGCAACCCGGTCCATTGCGCCGAGCCTTCGAAGGACGGCCTGCTTTATGTCTGCGACCGCACCAACAACCGCGTTCAGGTGTTCAAATTCGACGGCACCTATGTGAAGCAATATGCCGTTGAGGGGACTACCAAGGGCGAAGGCTCGGTCTGGGAGATCGCTTTCTCCAAGGATCCGGAGCAGAAGTTCCTCTATCTGTCCGACGGCTCCAACATGAAGATCCATGTCTTTGACCGCCTGTCGATGAAGGAGCTCTATTGGTTCGGCGGCGGCGGACGCCAGCCGGGCCTGTTCTATGCGGTGCACAGCGTCGTCACGGACTCCAAGGGAAATATTTTCACCACGGAAACCTATCGCGGCCAGCGCGTGCAGAAATTCCTCTATAAAGGCCTGGTGCCTCTGAGCACATTGTTGAAACGCGGTGTGGTCGGCGGCAGCCATGTCGGCCCCGGCCAATAAAATCGCCATGCGCCGGGAGGATGAGACAGTCGCACGCCCGAAAAAGGGATGTAGGAAGCGGTCTTATGCAGCGATTGCGGCTTTTGCCTCATGAGAGAATGCTGATGCGCCCATTGCTAATTACGCTCCTTTTGTCGGCATGCCTTCTCAGAGGCGGTGCCGCGCAGGCGCTGGAAATCTACGAATACGACCGGCTCGCCGCCCCCGACCAGGCCCGCTTTGTGAGCGGTCTCGTCCGTGGCGCGATGGATATCCTGACCAAGGCGGGCCACCTCGACCAGGCCAAGGCGGTCGCGCATCTGTTCCCCGATCCGGACCGCGCCACCACCACGGCGATATTCAAGACGGCCCTGGCGCATGAACGCGATGCGGACGCCAGGCGGAATATCGAGTACCCCGACGCCTCCCGCCTGGAGGTTGAGGATGCGATGCGGGAACTGCTGAAGAATGACGGGATTGCCCTTCCCGACAGCATCTACACCGTCAATCGCGACTTCCGCGCCCGGCTGCCGGTGAAGCCGCTCTGAGCCCGGGGCCGGCGCCCTCAAAACGCCCTACCCTCGCATCCACCCACCGCGCTCCAGCAGCAGGTGCCGCGTCTCGCCCGACGCAAAGCGCCAGGGCTTCTTTTTCCGAACCGTTACTTGTTCGATGCCTGCTGGTTGCTGTCCGGCAAACCAAAGACATAGAGCTCTGTGCCATGTGCCGAGCGGGTGACTTCCTCGCTCAGCATGAAGGTTGGCTTCTGCTCCGGGCTGCCGCCGCCCAGGCCCGTCATCACCGCGATATACTGCTTGCCGTCCACCGCGAAGGAGGCGATGTGCCCCTGCACCGTGGTGCCCAGCCGCGTCTTCCACAGCGTGGTGCCGGTCTTGGTGTCGACCGCGCGGAAGACGCGGTCGAAATCGCCGACAAAGGCCAGGTTGCCCGCCGTGGAGACCACGCCGGTCAGGAATGGCGAGCGCTGCTGGAAGGACCACATCGGCTTCATGGTGTTGGTCTCATAAGCCGAGACCCGGCCCATGTTCCCGCTGCTGCCCGGCATTTCGTAGAACATCTGCGTGCCCGAACCCAGCATCAGCACACAGCTCTGGCTGAGCGGAATGATGATCTGGTCGGAGGGCTGGTGATAGCTCGCCGCCTGCCAGTCCTTGCCGCCTTCGGGTCCGGGGCATGACGGCAGCCACTGGTCGGTCTTCTGGTCGATGATGTCCTTGCGATAGCCCGGCGTGCCGGTCTTGGGATCGAGCCTGGTGAAGACGTTCTGGAACACCGTCTCGCGCGAGTCGAGATATTTGCCGGTGACCCGATCCAGCTTCCACAGGATGCCCGCCTTGCCGGTGGTCATCAGGGTTTTCTGGTCGCCGTGATCGATGAGAATCCGCTCGAACACTTCGTCCAGGTCCAGGCTCTCGCCCGGCGCGTGGTTGAAATACCATTTCAGCTTGCCGGTATCGACATCGAGCGCCAGGGTCGAATTGGCGTACAGCGTGGCGCCGTCACCGGAGCCGCGCAGGTCGCGCCGCCAGGGCTTGGACTGGGCTGTGCCCCAATAGGTCGTGTTCAGTACCGGATCAAAAGTGCCGGCGATCCAGGTCTCGGCGCCGGCGCGCTGATCGTCCGGCAGCTTGCCCCAGGTGTCGCCGCCCGGCTGGCCGGTCAACGCCACGGTGTTGAACTTCCAGGCGCGCTTTCCGGTATTGGCGTCATAGGCGCTGATATAGCAGTGCGCTATCTGCGGAATGCGGCCGCAATTGGTCATGCCGACGATGGCCTTGCCATGGGCGACGATCACGCCGCCGTCATTGCCATGCTGGCCTTCTTCCGGAATGCTGGGGTCGGAAATAAACGACTGCCAGACAATGTTGCCGGTCCTGGCGTCCAGGCCGTAAAGCTTGCTCTGCATCGTCGGCACAATGACAAGGTTGTTGTAAACCGCGATGGAGCGGGTCCCCACATCGCCGCCCGGCTCCAGGTTTGGCGGCCGCGGCCCGATATTGTTCTGCCAGAGTACCTCGCCGGTCACCGCGTTGATCGCCTGCACCGTGTTGCCGGAGGAGAGCAGGAAGAGCACGCCATTGTGGATGATCGGCGTGGTTTCGTTGGTGCCGCCCTCGCTCATCGCCAGCGTCCATTTGAGCTGGAGCTGGTTCACGTTTGCAGTCGTGATCTGGCCCAGCTTGGAAAAGCTCCAGCCGGCATAATTGCCGCGATACATCAGCCAGTCGCCGTCCGGCGGATTGGTGAGCATCTCGTCGGTCACCGGTACATAGTTCGGGATATTGCCCGCCTTGACGACGCCAAGATTTGTGTTGGTGGTGAAACTGCCGCTGGCGCCTTCGGCACGCGAGGGCGCCGCCGCCGGGGCCCGTCCTGCGGGCGCTGCGGCAGTTGGAGCTGCCTGGGCGGTCTGGACCGGCTTGATGCCGGCCGAGACATCGGCGGCCACCGTGCCATTGGCGGCAGTGCTGATGCGAACCGCTACGGTGGAGGTCAGGGCCGCGGTGCCGGTGCGGGCGCCGTTGGCGTGAAGCATGAAGGCAATCAGGTTGGTGTAGGTCTCGTCGGAGAGGCTGCCCGGCGCGCCGAAGGGCATCTCGGCCTTGACGATATCAAACAGGTCCTTGGAGGTCTTGTTACCGAAGGTCACCATGAAGCCCTTGCCGGCGAGGGCGGGCGCCTCGCCCAGACCCGACATGGTGTCGCCATGGCAGACCAGGCAGTTGCCGGCATAGGCGGTGCGCCCGGCATCAACCTGGGCGGGGTTGAAGGGACCGGCCGCCAGGTTCTGGCCGAAACCGCTGGAGGCCCAGAGCGCCACGGTGGCGGTGGTGGTAAGCGCCGCGATCGCGATCGCGGTCTTTTTTCCTGAGAGCTTCATGGTTCTGTCTCCATCATCCTGGCAGGAATCGAGGTTGGTTTATGTTCATTGGCAAGTCCGCCAGATCAGCTGGACTCGGGACAATTTTGCAGCGCTGCGAAAATGAATCAAGCGACATCGGTCAGGATAGCAGCAGATCCTTCCTCTTTAACACCGAATTGTGCTTTGCAGCATTGTCTTGAGCCAAGGCTCATGAGCCTTCCGACCAATGGGCGCTCGACCAAGATTGCCGCCCATGAGCTTGGCGTTTCTCCCCGCACGGGGGAGGCGCATCGCGGCAGGATCATGGACAAGATGAACGCCTGCAATATTTCCGATGTCGTGCGGATCGCCATGACCGCCGGCTGACAGCTGTCCTGTCCGGCGCCGCTTGCGCGCCCATGAGGGTGGCTCGACTGTCGCGCACGGTCATGGGCAAGGCCTCATCAAACAAAGTCGCGCAGCAGCAATTTATCTGCGACAGTCAATTCTTACCCTGACCCCGATATTCCCTTGCGAGAAATATTTCAGCTCCAACACCATTTTTTGTGGCGGCGGCCCCTCACCCCGACCCTCCCCCCCAAAAGTGGAGAGGGAATACGCGAAGCCAATTGCGTATGGTATCCCCTGAATTCCTCTGATTTTCTGTAGCTGGGGGCATCGCCGCCGTTAACCCTGTCCCAAGGTTTTCTTGGTTTACCATAATTAGGAATATGAAAATTGGCGAGAGTAGGATGGAATTGAAAAAGCAAACGGCATAGGCCGCCGCATTCTGATTATGGGATTTCCAATGAAACTTCGCCTGGCACTGGCTTCGACATTTGCGCTGACTCTCGGCGCGAGCGCGGCAAACGCCTCCACGGTGTTGTCCGATAACTTTGATGCGGATATCGCGGTCCTGAACTGGACGGGAGACGCGACCTTCGTTCCGGTACCTGGCACGCCCACCCTCGGCCAACCCTCGGTCGATCTGGTCGGCGCCACCGATGATTTCGCCTATCTGGCCTATAATGGCGGGGTCTCGCTTGACCTCGATGGCACCACGGGCACAGGATTTAGCCCGGCTGGTGAAATACAGTCCGTCGCCACGCTCGCCGCGGGCGATTATACTGTGAGCTTCCTGCTCGCCGGCAATTTGCGCGGCGCGACAAATCAAACAACGCGCGTGAGCATCGGCAGCCAGTTCTTCGACATTACGCCCTCGAGCAACGCCCAGCCCTACACGCTTTATACGGAATTGTTCAGAAACGCCTCTGGCAAGGTGGACTTCATGGAGTCCGGTCCGGCCGATCAGCAGGGCAATCTGCTGGACAACATCGTCGTGACCACCGGCGTGCCCGAACCCGCCACCTGGGCGATGATGCTGATCGGCTTTGGCGCGGTCGGCTTCGCGATGCGGCGCAGAAAAGAAAGCGCCGCTCTCGCGGTCTAGTTAAACACGGGACCCGCGACTTCGGGCATTTTCGTTCCACTTCCAAGTGTAATTTAGCGCCCGAGCGACGCCGGGGCTTTTTGGCTATTTTATCCGGCCGGTATCGATCAGATAAATGGCCTGCCCGATGGCGGTCTGCTCATCCATGGATTGCGAGGTCTCCCAGACCTGGGTGGTTTGCCCATTTACCCGCAACGGCGCATTATCGCCCCGCTCCACCCGCGCTCTATAGAGTGTGCCGTCACTGATGCCCTTGATCTTGAATCCGGCATACGTAACCTTCGACATTAAGCGCCATCCCGTTTTTGACCGTTGACTATAACGCGCAAGGCACCGGCAGGTGCCGGCTATTGGAGGAGCGGGTCAGCGCTGCCCTTGCGCTTCCCGGCATACGGCCGCCAAATTCCCGCGAAAAAGAACAAAGGCCTGGATTCGTTCGGGATTTGACGGCGGCATATCGACGGAACTTTGGGAACCTCAAGGCTGAAACCCCCATCGCGCGTAGTTCGCGCCGCGCTGGAGCATTTGGCCATCAAAGGCTGATCGGGAGCGAGCAGAAACCGGCCGGCCAAATTGGCGTGCGGGGTTTGTTCAGGACGAATGCCGTCAACGCGCGCGCGGCTTGTGCCAACCCTATCCAAACTTCACGGCTGCATGCATGGACGGCGAGATGCCGCCGCATGCCAGCATGTGTCCGCAGTAGACGGACGCAGCAGAATTATCGCAGACTGCGATGCGATTGACCGGAGGGATGCCCGATGATACGCAAAAGCGCGCCCGCCCATCGCAAATCGAAGGTCTCGCCGCGCCGGGATCGAACGAAAACAAAGCGCAGCCACGATCTGGTTCTGGTCGCCACGCGCAAGGGCGCCTGGCTCTATCACGCCGATCCGTCACGCAAGCAATGGCGCGCCGACGGCCCGCACTTTCTGGGCCACATCATTCATCATCTGGTGCTCGATCCGCGCGATGGCAGGACATTGCTGGCCGCGGCCAGCACCGGCCATCTCGGACCGACCATTTTCCGCTCAACCGATTGCGGCCGGTCGTGGAAGGAGGCGGCCCGGCCCCCTGCTTTTCCAAAGGCGCCCGAAGGACAAAAGGGCCGCATCGTCAATCACACTTTCTGGCTTACGCCGGGCCATCCGGATGAGCCGGATGTCTGGTACGCCGGGACGTCGCCGCAAGGCTTGTTCCGCAGCGGGGATGGCGGCCGGAGCTGGGAGCCTTTTTCCGGCGTCAACGATGACCCGCGCTATCGCGCCTGGATGGGCAGCGAGCAGGACGGTACGCCGGACGGCCCCAAGCTGCACTCGATCATCGTCGATCCGCGCGACCCCGCGCACCTGTATTTCGCCATGTCGGGCGGCGGCGTGCATGAGACGCGGGACGGAGGGCGCAACTGGAACCCGATCGTCGAGGGCATGGCGGTGGTGGAAGGCTTGGATGCCGGCAACATTGCCTTTCACGATCCGCATTGTGTCCGGTTGTGCCCCAGCAACCCCGAGCGGCTCTATCAGCAGAACCATTGCGGCATATACCGGCTCGACGGTCCGTCGCGGGTCTGGAAGCGCATCGGCAAGGCCATGCCCGGGCAGATCGGCGATATCGGTTTTCCCATGGTCGTGCATCCCCGCAACGACAATGTGGCATGGGTTCTTCCGATGGACGGGCAGACCGTCTGGCCGCGTACCAGCGTGAAGGGCCAGCCCGCCGTCTACGGCACCAGCAACGGCGGCAAGTCCTGGAAGCGGCTGGATTCGGGCCTGCCCAAAAGCCAGGCCTGGTGGACGGTGAAACGCCAGGCCATGGCGGCGGACGGAAAAGATCCGGCCGGGATCTATTTCGGCACCACAAGCGGCGAATTATGGGCGAGCCGGAATGAAGGCCGGAGCTGGGCCTGCATCGCCCGGCATCTGCCGGAAATATATGCGGTTGAGACCGCGCAGATGGGATGACCCTCATTGCAGCGACCGGTATAGAGACCGATGAATATATTGATTGCCAGTCCGCTCTGTTCCTATACCGGAGCGAGCGAAGTCGAGGGGCGCGGCGCAACGATGGGCGAATTGCTCGCCGATCTTGACCTGCGCTATCCCGGCATCCGGTTTCGCATGATCGATGAACAGGACAATATTCGCAGGCACATCCGCTTGTTCGTCAACGGCGCGCAAATATTCGATCTGGCGCGCGATCTTCACCCATCCGACGAGGTGTGCATCGTTCAGGCCCTGAGCGGGGGATAGACGCCGTACGCATTGCGCGTCATAGTCGATGCCTTGCACCGAAGGCGGCTTGCCCGCTCGGCCCGGCGCGCCAGATGATGCCGCCTTCCACGCCCTATGTGCCAGCTCCGCCATCGACTGGAGGAGTTAACCCGACTATTGGTCGGTCATGGTCAAATCGTAACGCTCGCGTACCTTGGCCGCTGCGGGCTTAGTTCAATGGTCGAACGGCAACTCTCCGAGTTGTCAGTGGGGGTTCAATTCCCTTCGCCCACTCCAATTTTTCCAGGTTGACTTGAACGCGCAAAACGAAAACGGCGGCCCGAGAGCCGCCGTTTGTATTTCCACGGCAGAAGAGGTCAGACGGTCGCGGCGACCGCGGCGACCGCGTCCTTGCGGCGTGATCCGCGCATTACGAAACCGACGCCGAAGAAACCGGCCAGCATCATTGCCCAAATGGCGGGTTCGGGGGCGGCGCTCGCTGGCGTTATGGTGAAACTGGTGAGAGCGACGTCTTGATCGCCGGGGCCGACAGTGCCCGGCCCAAGCAAGCAATACTCTGCCCCACAACCGTAGGGCGGGCCTGGAGTATAGTTTCCAAAATCCTCGTAGAGATTATACGAATTGCCGCCTGCTACGCTGAACGCGAAACCAAGCGTATCGATGACGACAGGCGAGGTCGGGAAGATCAACTGATCTGGCCCATCATAACTGCTGAGACCGGTAATTGTCTGCCCATTGGCAGTTCCGGTAATCCCGGTGAGCTGATAGGTCACTCCGCTTACAAAACTGGCCGTGAAGGTACCGCTTCCGGAGACGCCGGCTCCTCCGGAATAGCTCCAATCGAACACGTCGGCGCTTGCGCTGCCGGCAAATCCCACGATGCTGCAAACCGCTGCAGCCGCCAAAAGAAACTTTTTCATTCGAAATTCCCCATACATCCAGCCCACCCCGGGACGCTAATCAGCAAAACCCTGGTTCACAAGGCGCAAGTGTTAATCTTTCATGAAATCTGTGATGAACGCTTTAGATATCCAGATTAACTATCACGAATGCCACAGCGCCGCGGTCTCGGCTTAACGGGCTTAGTCATGGTTAATGCAGGCCGTACGAAATGGCTTGTTCCTTCAGGGCTTCAAAATTCTGCTGTTTTTGTATGCCGAAGGGCAAAAGCCCCATCAAGCCAGGCCGCGCCGCGACAGTTCGTCCCGGTCAATAGCGTATGTCCCGGAGATACTCCTACTTGTCTCCAGGCGTCGTGAACCTCAAACCCAATTCACCCTCGCCATACCGGGTTGTAACAGCCTCCCTGCCCGCCCGTCCCTTAAGGAACAATATGACGGTGGTACCGATGGGCGGAATTGCGTCGCATGTGATCTTGGCGCCGCCGGCGGAAATGTTCGCCACGACGCAGGGAATCCTCATGTCTTCAACAGGAATAAACAGCTCGGCTTCTTCGCCACTGATCCGGCGGGGAAATTTGCGCCGTTCGTTGGCGTAAATGGCAACTGCGGCAGCATTGGATATGGGCCACATCAAATATTCCCGCTCGCGAGATGACATACTGGATCGGCGCGAATTCTAGCGCCTGGGGATTAAAGCCTCCCTAAGGTTATCAAACCCGTTATTGCCGCGGCCCGCCGCCCAAAAATCCCGGCGCATAATCCGTTAAGCATCGCTTTGCTGGCGTTGACGGCGCGGCTTTCCCCTTTGGGTTGGCATGGCCGCTGCAGCCCCAGACACAAGTGGGGGAAAAAGTTGTCCCAAGGTGAAGCAGATGTCGAAGTTCAATTTCCTGATAGCTGAGATTCAGGCGCCGCCAAAGCCCAGGGAAATCCCGTGGTTTATGGCGCTCGCGACATCGATTGCCGTATTCGGCGCCATATTGGCAATACTGCTCCTGAAGGCGGGATGACGCGTATCTAACCCAAGCTGCGCGACCGCGCGTGGCGCCGGCGGCCTTACCCATTCGGCAGCGTGTAGGCGATATAGTCGCCCGAGTAATTGCCGCCCGAAACGGCAACGACAATGTATTGCTTGCCGCCATAGGAATACGTCATGGGCGCGCGCCTAATTTGCTTTCGGGCGCGAGGCGGAGTCGAAGCCGTAAAACTGTTCGGGATTCTCCACCAGGATGCGGTGACGCAGCTTTTCCTCCGGCGCCCATTGCCTCATCAGGTTCAGCAGCGTGACATCGTCGGGCATCACCACCGGATCGAGTTTCTTGGTCGCGTCGGGGTGCGGCCAGTCGCTGCCCCAGACGCAACGCTCCGGCGCGGCCTGGATGTAGCCCTTCGCAGCCGCGCTGGCGCCCTTGTAATCGGGTGCGGTGCCGCCGCCATAAAGATAGGCGCCCGACAGCTTCACCCAGCCATGGCCGCTGTCCAGCAGCTTGCGCACCGTGACATATTGCGCGCCCTTGGCATCCACCGCGCGGCCCAGATGATCGATGATCACCGGCACCGGCAGGCTGAGCAAGAGCTTCTCCATCTGCACCAATTGCTCCGGCGGCATGTTGCACTGGATGTGCCAGCCCATGGCGGCAATGCGTTTGGCCAGCGGCATCATTTCATCGACGCCGACGGGATTGCCCAGCCCGAACTGGATGCGTACCCCGCGTACGCCGGCGGCGTGCAGCTTTTTCAGCTCGGCATCGGTGACCCGGGAGTTGACGACGCAGACGGCGCGGCAATTTGCGCCCAGCTGCGCCAGCACATCCAGCACGCAGCGATTGTCGGTGCCATAGGTGGAGGGCTGGATCATGACGTTGCGGCTGGTGCCCAGCTTTTTCTGCAGCTTGCGGTAATCGGAAACGGTTGCGAAGGGCGGCTTCAGGATCGCCTCCTTCATATAGGCAAAACGGGGGTCGTAAATGTGGTGATGACAGTCGGTGGCGCCATCGGGGACCTTGAAGGAGACTTTCGGGTCGCTGGCGAAACAGGGTGTGGCGGCCAGCACAAGGCCCGCACCCATCACGCGGCGGCGGTCGATATTTTCCATGCACCCGATCTTCCCTGTATCAGCGCCGGCATCCTGAGCGCTGGTTTCCTGCGCCGCGGCGCCACCGCCATTCTGCAGCATTGAGGCATAGGCCGTCGATGATGACAAATGCGGCTCTGACACATCCTGACACACACTGACAATTTGGTGAAAAACCGCAGTCAAGAGGCGCTGCCAGCCTGCCCCGGATTACAAAGGTCTGGATCCCATCATGACAAAGAAACTTGCCGCCGGCCTGGGCGCGATCGTGAGCCTGCTTGCGGCGATGCCCGCCCAGGCGGACAGCGCCGCCGATTTCGGCAAGGTCAGCGTCACGCTGGGCGGTTTCCTGGCCTCGGAAGGGGTTTATCGCTCGCGCGACGAACAGGCCGATATCGGCAGCTCCTATAGCGGCGTGCCCTATTCCAACCTGCCCCAGGGACACACATCGGAAATACGTTTCTCGGCGCGCCAAAGCCGCTTGTCGCTGCTGGTGCAGGGCGACCTGGATGCCAATACGCATATCGCGATGTGGAACGAGTTCGACTTCCTGGGCGGCGCGCAAACCGCCAACTCCAACGAAAGCAATTCCTACAATCTGCGCATTCGCAACATGTACGCCACGATCGACTGGGATTCCCTGGGCCTTGAGCTGCTGGCCGGGCAGAACTGGTCGCTGCTGACGCTGAACAGCCATGGCATCACGCCGCGCAACGAGGTCGCCCCGACAACCATCGACGCCCAGTATGTCGTCGGCTTCAATTGGGCGCGCCAGGCGCAATTGCGCATCACCAAGAACTGGGACAAGGAATTCTGGGCATCGGTGTCGGTGGAAAATCCGCAGACCAGCTTCGCAGCCAACGCCGCGGCGGCCCAGGGCGTGAGTGTCACCAACCTGGCGGCCGGTGGCCCGGAATTCGACAAGACCAACAATTTCTCCCTCAATCATACCCCCGACCTGATTGGAAAATTCGCCTGGGAGCCGGCGATCGACGGTGCCCGGCCTTTGCATGTCGAACTGTTCGGGATCTACCGCTCCTTCTATGACCGCATCAACACCAATGCGGTCAACGCTCTTGGCGCGCGCGCCCAGATCCACAATGTCAGTGTCCCGGGCGGCGGCTTAGGCGGCAGCGTGACCTGGACCGCCGTCCCCAAGCTGCTCGATCTGCAACTCACCAGCATGACCGGGCAAGGCATCGGCCGTTATGGCACCGGCCAGCTTCCAGACGTGACCTTCAAGCCTGATGGCGCCCTGGCGCCCGCCCGCGAGACCACCCTCTTGGCCGGCGCGACCGTGCATGCGACGCCGGCGCTGGATCTGTATGGATATGCCGGGCAGGAAGGCGAAAGCGCCAAATATTACGATGTCGGCACAGCGCATTTCGGTCTCGGCAATCCCGCCTACAATCTGGCGGGCTGCGCGATCGAAGGCGGCGCCTGCTCGCCCAACCTTGAAAGTCTGGAGCAGGTCGCCACCGGATTCTGGTGGAAATCCTATCAGGGCAAGTTCGGCAGCTTCCGCCTGGGAATGCAGTATTCCTACACACATCTCAGCGCATTCGCCGGCGCCGGCGGCAAGCCGACAACCGACGACAACATGCTCTTCTCCAGCATCCGCTATTACCCGTTCTGAAGCCGGGCCTGCCTCATCCGTCCACCTTGATGGTCCAGCGGCATTCCGAGACGACCTGCAGGTAAAAGGTGCCGGACTGGTGAAACTGCTCCGTGCCTGAGTCCCGGTCGTTGATTTTTTCCACCGTGGCAATCGGCGAGGCACCACCGTCCTGGCGCATGAGTTTGGCATTGAAATTCCCGCTGTCGCCAAGGCTGGCGCAGTCGAACGACCATTGCAGCGTCCAATCCTTGCCCTGGGGCGTGAAAAGCTTTGTCGTCTTGTTTCCGAAATCGCCCTGGTCCTCAAGCAATGTCTTGGCCTGGGGCGGGGCGGGGCCGGCAACCAGTTTCTCCCATCCCGCCGGATTTTGTTCGAGGCTCAAACCGGCAAGACCCGCGAAAATCAGGGCGAGGATGAGCCTTGGGCCGCCGCCAAGCTTCGTGCCCGCCTGCTTTTCCAGGATGGAGACGGCCAGCGGACAGGCGGCAAGCGCCGACAGGACAAGAGTGACGCCGGCCAGCGGCTGCCCCAGATAGACAAATGCGATGGCGCCGGCACCAGCCGCCAGGACGGTCCAGGTCCAGCCGAGGATAAAGCCAATCGTGAAAGCCGAGGCCGGTTTTTGGCCGGCCTGTTCCGTTCCCGCCATTTTTATCCCCTTATGGAATTTCGGGGGCCAAAGCAAAACTCCGCCATGGCCAAGCCTGCCCGGCGCCGTGTCCCACTTTTATGATGATCGCGGCCTCGAGTAAATTGACCCGCGCGGCGACACCAGGGCGGCGGCACGATTCAGTCCCTGGGCGCGAGAATGACGTAACGCATGCCCTGGGCGACGGGCTGTAGCCAGTCCTGTTGCCCGAGCACCGCCGACATTTCCCGGATCGAGCGCATATTCAGATATAGGATCCGGATGTCCCGCTCGCCTTTGTCGTGACGGGCGCGCCAGCGGTCGAACACGCGCCGCATCGTCGCCTGATCGAAGGGATTGCACATGAAGCAGACTATCGGTCCGGCCGGCGGTTCGTATTCCAGAACGTCCGCCAGGATCGGCTCAAGCGCGTGGCATTTCTGCGCCGCGCTGCGATAGTTGCGGCAGTTGGCGGACGCGACCGCGTGCAGCCCTCGCGCATATTCCAGGCCGATGATGCGCTTGAAGGGATAGTCGGAGGCCATGAACAGGGCCTTGCCCTTGCCGGAGCCATAATCGATGAAACTGTAGCGCGCATGGTCGATGCGCAGCTGGGCAAGGGACTTCTGGACCAGCCCGCCCCAGGTGACCCGGTAGACGGTATTGCCGCGCCCGACATGCTGCGCCGCGACGCCGACATCGCCGAGCGCGACTTCGCCGGCGGTCTCAACCCCGTGCTTTGCGTCGTAAGCCAGGCTGCGCCGGTCCTCGAGTTTGAGCAGTATCCGGAACAGCTTTTTTTTCAACTGCCCGTCCAGCCACCTCGACGCACGCGCGTATGGCATGTTCCCCCCAATTTTCTTGACGCCCCAGCGTCCTTTACACGGAGGCGTCGTGAGAGTCTTGCTGCTCCCGCCGTACCATCCGCGAATGCCGACAATGCGGGCGCGCACGGAGGCGCGTCAACTCGCCTGTTCAGGCCGGCTTTATCGGCTGCTGGCGTTTTTTGCCAAACCCGCTTCGATCGCCTTGTCCAGCGCGGCGGGCGGCACTTCGCCGCTCCAGATGGCGAGGATCCTGCCGTCGGCGCCGACCAGATATTGCAGCGGCAAGCCCAGCACGCCGCCGTAGAGATTTCCGAATTTGGCGTCGCCCATCACCACCGGGTAATCGAACGCAGTTTTTTGCATGGTTTTTTTGGTAACCATAGCGGAATCATCCATCGAAATACCCACCACTCGCAGGCCCCGCGCGCCCAGCCGTTTCTGTAACGCATTCAGATGCGGTATCTCGATGATGCAGGGCGGGCACCAGCTGGCCCAGAAATCGATCAGCACGACTTTCCCGCGCAGGGCATTGAGATCGAAGATCCGCCCCTGAAGATCGGTATGGACAAATTGCGGCGCCGCGTCCCCTACTTTCAACTTGACGGGGGCAGGCGCAGCGGCGGCGGCCAGCGGCGACAGCGCCGCCAGCAGTGCCAGCGCCACCGATTTATAAGAAAGCATCAGCCGCCCCGCGTGACCGGATAGCCCTTGTCGACCCAGTCAGCGCCGAAATTGCTGGCAAGATAAAGCACCTTCACCTTGCTGAAACCCATGGCGGTCATTTGCTGATAGGCGGCCGCGATATTGGGGCAGCGTGTCCAGGGACAGCAGCCGCAATAGATCACCACCAGTCTGTCGCGCGGCAGGGCATCGACATGGCTTTTCAGATTCAACAGGCCATCATCCTGATTGCCGGGCCCGGCATATTGGGCGTTCGGAATATGGGCCTGCTGGTAGAGCACGCTGAAGCCAACCTGCAGGATGGGAGGCGCATTGCCGGCCTTCAGCATGGCCGCCAGTTCGGCGGGCTGGAGCAAAACGCCGGCGGGAATGTTCACGGCGTCGCCGGGCGCGGCGATGGCGCCCAGCGGCGCCAGCAGCAGGGTGGCGAACAGGCATAAGAGTACGGAAACGCGCATGGCAAAGCCCTCCATTTGCCGCATCCTATTCTTTCCGGGAAGGCTGGGAAAGCCGCACGGAGTTAAGGCCCTCTAGAGCACGAAGCGGGCGAAGCCGTTTTCGATCACGCGGGCGAGATGGCGGTGATAGTCAGCATGGCCGGCATGTTCGGGAGTGATGCGGCCGAATACCGCGCCGGGGAACAGCGGGATCAGCGCCAGGGGCGCGGCCACCGGCTCAAGATGCGCGCCCGACCCGGCGCGCAGCGTGGTCAGGAGACCGTACATCTCGCCCGTCCGCAATTGCCGCCCCAGCATCGCCAGCCGCATCTGTCCTTGGGCATTGGTGCTGAGATAGATGTGGCCAGACGGAATCGGCACCGAGACCACCCCGGCCTGGGCATTGGCGGCGTCCAGCCGCTCGCTTTCCGCGAAAGCCAGTTTGCCGCCATCCCAGTAGAGGTCGGTGCGATAGGCATAGATCGCGTCCCTGACCTCGAAAGAGGGACGCAAGGTCAGATAGCCGCCTTCCAGAACCTTGACGGCGGCGCGCGAATAGGCCCCCAGCTCGGACGGCGCCTGAAGGTCGGCGGCAATATCGGCGCGCGGCACGGCGCGCAGGGACACGCCAAGCGCCTGTTCCAGGCGGACAATGGTGGCAAGCGTGAAGCCGCGATTGCCGTTCAGCGCCTTTTCCAAGGTGGAGATGCTGATCTTGGCTTCGTCGGCCAAGCGCTGGCGCGACATGCGCCGCCGCGCCAATTGCTCGCGCACCGCCTGGGCGATGGCGTCCGACTGCGCTTGAGACAATTCCTCCACAATGACACCCGCACAAACCCGGACAAATCCATAACAGGCGGGACAATTCTTGTCATCGGCCGGGACAGCATTGGCCAATCGTTACCGTGGCACGAAGGGCGGGCGCATCCCACATTCCTGAGCGCGGGCCGTTCCTGCCCGCCGGCTTCAAAGGATCCCCACTTCAAAGGAGTAATGTGTGATGACATCAAACCTCCGGCCATTGGCGTCCGCGCTGGCTCTTTCCCTTGCCTCTGCCCTGCCCATTCCCGCTCTTGCAGCCGATTTCAGGCCCGCCGACGCCAAGCCCGTCACCACCACCGATATCCAGCTGGTGCAGCAAGCCGCGCTGGTGGTGCCGCGCGACCGCATAACCGCCACTCTGAGGGTGATCCTGCGTGGCCCCAACGCGCGCCAGATTCAGGTCGAGATCAACCGGCGCATGGTTGCGGCGCTGGCCAAGGTCAAAAACGCGCCTGCCGTGATCGCGGAGACCGGCTCCTATGCCGTCAACCATCCCTATACCAGGGAAGGCCAGGAGAGCGCGTGGCAAGGCGAGCAGACCATCACCCTCACCTCCGGCGACATCGACGCGGTGCTGAACTTGGCCGGCGATCTGCAGAATGACGGATTGGTGATGGGCGAGATGCGCTTTTTCGTCTCGCCCGACAGCCTGAAGGCGGTGCAGGATGATCTGACCGCCACCGCGCTCAAGGCGATGCAGGACCGCGCCGCCAATATCGCGGGTGACCTGAACCTCAAGGTCGAACGCTACAAAACCATCACCGTGGGCAACGCCCAGGAACAGATCGGCGAGACCCCTACCACCACCAAGGGCGCGCCCGCGGGCCAAAGCCGCAAGGCGCCGCCGCCCGCCGCCATCGCCGGCGAGGCCCTGGTGACGCTGACCGTCAACTCCACCGTGATGGTGGGACAGTGATGGCCGAAATGATCCGCCTGGGCCTGCTGGTGGCCGTGATCCTGTTCTTCCAGCGCGTGTCCGAGGACATCTGAGCCGTCCGCAATGCCCGGCCCGCCTGACGGCCGGCCGGGTGGAGTATTCCGTTAAGAAGGCTTTAGCCCTAGTGGCAAATTCGCGTTTGGCCGCCGTACCCCAAATGCTAAGCAGCGGCGATGGGGCAGACAATCATCTCACCGGCGGACATGGTTTCGTATGCCGGCGATCTGCGGCGCGCGGCCAAGCAGGCCAGCGCTCCCGAGGATGCGGAAAAGATCACGCGCTCGGCGTCCCAGCTGGAAAAAACCGCCCTGGCAAAGGTCGGCCAGGCCGGCCCCGGCATAGGCAGGCTGCTCGACATCCTGACTTGAGGCGCGCCGGGCATTGTGGTCTCTCATGACGGACCCCCGGGGAGTATTCGCAATGCGCGTGGCGAGATTTGTGACGGCGACGCTCTGCCTGATGCTGATGAGCGCAGCCGGCGCCATGGCGAGCACTGTGACGGTGTTCATCTCGGGCGGATTTCGCGCCGCCTACGACCAGCTTGCTCCCGCCTACGAGATGCAAAAAGGCAATGTCCTGGTCACCAAGCAATCGCCTTCGATGGGCGCAGATCCCACCGCCGTTCCGGCGCGCCTGGCGCGTCACGAACCCGCCGACATCGTCATCATGGTGCGGAGCGCCCTGGACGGGCTGGTGGCCGGCGGCCAGATCGTACCGGACAGCGTCACAGATTTGGGCATCGGCCATGTTGCGCTGGCGGTGAAGGCCGGCGCCAGCAAGCCGGACATTTCGAGTGTCGAAGCGTTCAAGCGGACATTGCTCCATGCCAAGTCGCTCGCCCTCTCCGACAGCGCCAGCGGGGTTTACTTCCGGACTGTGCTGTTCAAGAAGCTGGGCATTGAAAAACAGATGCTGCCCAAAACCCACACCATACAGGCGACGCCGGTCGGGTTGAATGTGGCGCGCGGCGAATATGAAATGGGCGTCCAGCAATTCAGCGAATTAAAGCCGGTCGCGGGGATCGAGATAGTCGGCCTGATTCCGAAGGCGGTGCAGCTTCCCACGCCCTATTCCGCGGGGCTGGTGAAGGGCGCGCCCGATGAAAAGGACGGGCGCGACCTGATCCATTTCCTGGCTTCATCCAAGGCCTTCGGCGCTATTCGGGATAGCGGGATGGAGCCGGCGCAGGAGAAGAAATAACCCGCGCAAAGGGCCGCATCCGGCGCTCAAAGTTCCGTCTGCCGCATTTTCCGGCACAATTTCAACAAGACACGCCCTTTGACGCGGGGCTAAACTTGGCTTTATTCGCCCAACCGGACGCCCATTTTGAGCGCAATATTAGACGCCCGCACCCTCCCCGCCGGAACCGTACTGACCCCTGATCTGGCGATCATCGGCGGCGGCCCGGCCGGTATTGCGCTGGCCCTGGCGTTGGCGGACAGCGGCCACAGCATCCTGCTGCTGGAATCCGGCGGCATGGTTTTCGATTCCAAGGTCCAGTCGCTTTATGCCGGCGGCCAGTCGGGCGTGCCCTATACCGCCCTGGACGGCGGGCGGCTGCGTTTCCTGGGCGGCAGCACCAATCACTGGGGCGGCTGGTGCCGGCCGCTGGAGGAGATTGTCTTCGAGAAGCGCGACTGGGTGCCCCATTCGGGCTGGCCGTTCGCGCGCAAGGAGATCGAACCCTATTTCGCCCGTGCCCAGGCGCTGGTCGAGGCCGGGACCTGGATTTATGACGCCGCCGACCAGATGGTCACCGACGATGGCCCAATCCTGCCGCTTGGGAAGGGCGGCGTCTACACCAGCTGGTTCCAGTTCTCCAAGACGCGGGGCGATATCCTGCCCACCCATTTCGGCGAACGCTACCAGGAGGACTTGAAGCGCGCGGCCAAGGTGACACCGCTATTTCACGCCAATGTCACCGGCATCCGCCTCACGCGGGGTGGCGGTCCTGTCGATCATCTCGACGTCGCCACATTGAACGGCGCGGGCGCGGCCGACAAGCATTTCACCGTCCGCCCGCGTTATGTGGTGCTGGCCTGCGGCGGCATGGAGAGCGCCCGCCTGCTCCTGGCCTCCAATGACGTGATGAAGCCGGGCATCGGCAACCAGAACGACCTGGTGGGGCGTTTTTTCGCCGACACGCCCATTCCGCGCGACACCGCGACCATGGTGCTGTTCGACGGGCCTATCGCCGGATTTTACAGCAACGCGCTCAGCCTTCCGGACGCCACCATCCTGCGCGCCACTTTCGCGCCCAGCGAGGAATTCGCCCGGCGCCGGGGCGTGATTGCATCCCTCACCACAGTGGAAAATCCCATGACGCTGGATGCGCTGGGCACCGCAGCAGTGGTGGCGACGGCCCAGGCGCTGGGCGTGGACGCCAGCAACGCCAAGGCCTATTCGCTGGGGTGCGGCCTGGAACTGGCGCCCGATCCCGACCGCCGATTGACGCTGAGCGACCAACGGGACGCGCTGGGCATGCCGCGCCTGAATTTGTTGATGAAGATCGCCGACAGCGATTTTGAGCATTACCACCGCACCATCGCGGAACTGGGGCGGCAGATGCTGGCGGCCCGCAGCGGTATGATAAAAATCAATTACAACCGGCGGGAGCAATGGTTGGCGGCAATGGATTGGGGCAACCATCACATGGGCACCACGCGCATGAGCGACGATCCCAAAAACGGCGTGGTGGACGCGCAAGGCCAGGTCTTTGGCGTGCCCAATCTTTATGTCGCGGGCAGTTCGGTCTTTCCCACCTATGGCGCCTCGAACCCGACGCTGAATCTGCTGGCCCTGACCTTGAGGCTGGGCGATCATCTCAAAAAGGTGATGGCATGACGGTTTCCCGGCGTGTTGTTGGTTTCGGCGCGGCGGTCCTGGCGGTTGTGGGTGCCGGCACGATCGGTGTTCGCCGTATTTTCGGACCCTGGTACGCGCCGACGCCCTATGACGATCTGCTGCATCAGATCGTGGACCGCGAGCCGGCCGCTCTGTTTGGCGCGGAAGCGGCCAAGACCATGCCACATCTGGATGTGGCGGCGCTGGCAGCCAGGTTGCGCCAACCGGGCTTTGCCCTGTCGCGGCGGGCGCGCGGCGATGCCGAGGCGGGGCGGGTGGCCGAGGCCGGTGGCTGGCTGGTGCCGGAGACAGTTGTGTTTTACAGCGCGCTGGCGGCGCAATTTTAGATGCGCTTCGCCAGTATCAAGCCACGCAGCGAATTGCCAAGATAGACTTCGCCATCAAGATCGGCTTCGCTGAGGATGGCTTCAACACATTTTCCGTTCTCCAGCAGTTCGGCGCGCAGGATGCCCGGCAAGAGGCCGGCGGATACAGGCGGCGTCAGCAGCGTGTCGCCGCGCCGCACGAAGATATTGCTGCGCGCCCCTTCGGTGAGTTCGCCCCGTTCATTGCAAAAGATCACTTCATCGCCGGGATGGCGCGCGGCCTCCTGCTCATACATTTGGCGCGAGCTTGTCTTGTGGCGCAGCAGGAGATCACCGCTATCCACCCGTTCCGGCGAAAGCACGTAGCTCCAATGCGGCGGATTGGCGGCAAGCGGCGCGGCCACCGCGCGGTGCGCGCCATTTTCGTCCAGCGACAGGCGCACCCTGAGCGGCTGGCTGACAACCTCTTTGGCCACGGCACCCGCCAGTTCGTCCCGCGCCGTGCTTTCGTCAAACCGCAGGCCGAACAATCGCGCCGAAGCGTCCATACGCGCCAGATGGCGATCCAGGCGGACAAAGTCCTTCTCCCAGCGCAATGTCTCGATCAGTTCCAGGGGACGCCGCGCCGCATCGAAGAAGCGCGCCTTGAGCAGGCATTCGGCATATTCCGCTTCCAGTCCCGAATCCTGCACCACCCCGCCGCCAATGCCCAACGTGCCGCTGTTGCCCGAGATGGTCAGTGTACGGATCGCCACGTTGAAACGCGCGGTTGCGCTTTCTTTTTCGGTTGCCGGCGCGAAACAGCCGATGGCGCCGCAATAGGCGCCGCGCGGAGAGGTTTCCAGCGCGCGCAGAATCTCCATCGCCCTTATCTTGGGCGCACCGGTGACCGAACCGCAGGGAAACAACGCCCGGACGATATCGGCGATGGTGCAACCGGGCCGCAAATTGGCGGTGACGGTGGAGACCATGGTGTGCAGGGCGGGATAGGTCTCGACCGCGAACATGTCGCTGACCGCGACGCTGCCGAGGACGGCGACGCGGCCCAGATCGTTGCGGATCAGATCCACGATCATCAGGTTCTCGGCCCGGTCCTTGGCCGAGGCGGCCAGCGCGGCGCGCTCGGCCCGATCGTCGCCGCCGCCGCGTTTGGCGGTGCCTTTCATCGGGCGGGCACGGATGACACCGCCCTTGATCTCGAAGAACAGTTCCGGCGACAGGCTTACAATCTGCCTCCCGTCATGGTCGAGGAACGCGCAATGCGGCGCGCGGGCGGCGGATCGCAGCTGCTCGTAAAGCGCGCACGGATTACCGGCAAAAGCAAAGCGCGCCCGGAAGCTTAAATTCGCCTGATAGATATCGCCCGCGGCGATGGCTTCCTTCACCGCCTGGAAGCGCCGGCCATAGGCTGCCTCATCCCATTCGGGAATGAGCGGTCCGGCATAGGCCCGGCCCGGCGGGAGAGGAGCCTCGCCCGAGGGCGCGTCATAGACCCCGAACAGGATCAGCGGGCCGCCCGGCGCGGCCGGCAGAAGGGGCGCCAGTCGCGGCTCCAGGGCATATCCCAGCTCATAGCTGAAGGCGCCCGCCAGCCATGCCCCGCGCGCCGCCTCCAGCGCCGCCAGCGCCCCCGGCACCTGCGCCGCCGTGTCGGCCCGGATCACCGCCTTTGGAGCCTGGAAAACCTGCCTTACGCCCGCATTGTCCAAGATCACCAGCATGACCGCTTTCTGCCTGCCTTCGGGCGCCAAGGAAACATGCAACCTTGAGTTGTTCCGGCGACCTTGAACCAGATCGAATTGATACCATTTCTCATCCAGGACAGGTGCCCAGGAGGGGCCTGACCATCCGCCTCCGCCAAGGGGCGAAAGGCTGCTCGAAAGGAGGGCCGGACATGACGCGTTTCTTCAACAGCCCATTCCTGCTGGGCTTTGAAAATCTGGAAAAGCTGCTGGAACGCACCGCCAAGAACGCGGGCGAAGGCTATCCGCCCTACAATATCGAGGCACAGGGAGACGATGGCCTGGCCATTACTCTGGCCGTCGCCGGCTTCTCGAAAGATGAGCTTGGCGTGACGGTCGAGGAGAACCAGCTGGTCATAAGGGGCCGCCAGCAGGAGCCCGAGGATAAAACGTTCCTTCATCGCGGCATCGCAGCGCGACAATTTTTGCGCGCTTTCGTGCTGGCGGAAGGCATCGAAGTCAAATCTGCCGCGTTGGCAAATGGATTGCTGAGGATCGATCTGGTTCGCCCGCCGGTCCAGTCGAGCGTGCGGGTGATAGAGATTAATGGAGGCAAGTCATGACGGACAATTTTGAAGCCGCTGTTCAGGCGCCGGGCCGCATCGCCTATATCAAGCCCACCGGCAGTGAAGAGGCGCACCGTCTTGGCCTTATTCCCGCCAATATCGAACTGCCCAAGGGCATGAAGCTGTATGTGCTGCATGCCGAGGACGGCAGCGTGCTGGGTTTCACCGACGCCTATGCCTCCGCCTATGGCGCGGCGGTGGAGAATGAATTGACGCCCGTCAGCCTGCACTAAGGGCATGGGCGACATCAGAACAAAAAGCCGGAAGCAGCGCTTCCGGCTTTTTTGTTTCGCCGCTAGAGTGACAGCCGGAGGACAATCATGCGTGCATCACTTTTTACCCTGGCCGCCATTCTGTGCCTGGCGGCGGGGACTGCGTTCGCCCAGGGTTTGTCTAGCGACAGCGTAACAAACCAGACGCCCGCGCCGGCCGATTCGTCCAGCGGTAGCGCTACGAACGCCGCGCCCGCTGACGCCGCAGCGAATACACCGCCGCCGGATCCCCATGCGATCGATCCTTCCATTCCCGCCATGACGGGACCGCAGATCGTGATCGCTTCCTCCATGGGCAATATCACCCTGCAGCTGGATTCCGTGCGCGCCCCCAAGACCACCGCCAACGTGCTGCGTTATGTGAAGCTCAAGCATTATGACGGCACGGTTTTTTATCGCGTGGTAAAAGGGGCGCTGATTCAGATGGGAAGCTGGGACGCAAGAGGCGTGGGCCGGAGCGGCTTTGCCGCCAAGCTGCCGCTGGAAGTCAATAACGGGCTTAGCAATGTGCGCGGCACGGTTGGCCTGGCGCGCGGCGAGGAGCCCGACACCGGCGGCGCGGATTTCTTCATCAATGTGGGCGACGAATCCCCGCTTGACGCCGCCAAGGATGTTCCGGGCAACACCACCGGTTATGCCGTGTTCGCCAAGGTGATCGGCGGCATGGATGTGGTGGACGCCATCAACAATGTGACCACCGGCGGTGACGGGCCGATGCCGGGCCAGGCGCCGATGATGCCGATCGTGATCAACAAAGTGACCATTGTGCCGGGAACCGACAACAGCCCGCCCGAACCGGCCGCTAAGGCCGCGGCAAAGGCTGTGCCCGTGAAGAAGAGTGAGCCTCGGCGACAATAGCCGCGAGCTTGAGCGAGCGGCAAGGCAACAAACTGGATTCCCGCTTTCGCGGGAATAACAGTTTCAGTTTGGTTTAATGCATGTCGCTCTGGATGGCCGGCTCAAGGCCGGCCATGGAGGATTTATCTTGGATTTTGGTTTATGCCGCTTGCGAGGATGAGCTGCGGTCGGTCAGGATTGCGTAGATCGCTTCCGCCGTGCCAGCGGCACGCAGCTTTTCGCAGGTGACCTGGTTGCGCAGCAGGCGCGAGACGCGCGCCAGGGCCTTGAGATGATCGGCGCCGGCATTTTCCGGCGCCAGCAGCATGAACACCAGATCCACGGGCTGGCTGTCCACCGCTTCGTAATCCAGGCCGCCTTCCAGGCGCGCGAACACGCCGGTGATCCGGGTCACGCCCGCCATGCGGCCATGCGGGATGGCGATGCCGGCGCCAACGCCGGTGGTGCCCAGGCGTTCGCGCTCGATCAGGGTTTCAAAAATGCGTTTTTCCGGCAGGCCGGTCAGCGCTGCGGCGCGGGCGGCGAGTTCTTGCAACAATTGTTTCTTGTTTTGCGCCTTCAGGGCCGGAACCACCGCTTCGGGGGCGAGCAGGTCGGAAATATTCATCATCTATCCATTGAAGATGGGCTGAACTATCAGTCTCGCCTGGTTCCCCGGCCATGCGTGCCAGGGGGCACCCCCAAAAGCGGCGGTTCAATAGGCCCGGGCCTCGTGAAAGTCAACGTCGATAAAGCATAACGGTAAAGACCGATGTCAGCGGTATGCCGCCTCTGCGCTGCCCTTGAGGCGGCGGCGCTCCACCGAGGAGGGAATTCGCATGGCTTCGCGGTATTTGGCCACCGTGCGGCGCGCGATATTGACCCCGTCCGCCGTCAGCATGGACACGATGCGGTCATCGGAAAGGATTTCAACGCCCTCTTCCTTTTCGATCATTTCGCGGATGCGGTCGCGCACCGCTTCGGCGCTGTGTGATTCGGCGCCGTTCATCGCCTGGATCGAGGCGGTGAAGAAATATTTGAGTTCGAAGACGCCGCGCGGCGTGGCGATGTATTTGTTGGAGGTGACGCGGCTGACCGTGGATTCATGCATCTGAATGGCATCGGCGATGGTGCGCAGATTAAGGGGCCTGAGATGGCGCACGCCATGGGCAAGAAAGGAATCCTGCTGGCGCACGATCTCGCTGGACACTTTCAGGATGGTGCGGGCGCGCTGGTCCAGGCTCTTGACCAGCCAGTTGGCGTTGTTGAGGCAATCGGTCAGGTAGTTTTTTGAATCCTTGTCGCGCGCGCCCTTGGACACTTTGGCGTAATACTGATTGTTGATCAGAAGCCGGGGCAAGGTGTCGGTGTTGAGCTCCACCAGCCAGGCGCCGTCAGGACCGACGCGGACGAACACATCGGGCACCACCGGCGTCACCGGCTCGCTGCCGAAAGCCAGGCCCGGCTTGGGATTGAGGGTGCGGATTTCCGCGATCATGTCGGCTACGTCTTCGGCGTCCACGCCGCAAAGCTGGGTCATCTGCGCCATGTCGCGGCGGGCAATCAGGTCAAGCCGCGTCATCAGCGCCTGCATGGCCGGATCGAAACGGTCCAGGGCCTTGAGCTGCAGTGTCAGGCACTCGGCCAGGTCGCGCGCCGCGACACCCACGGGGTCGAAACCCTGGACCACGCCCAGCACCGCCTCGACATCCTCGATATCCGTGCCCAGGCGCGTGGCCAGTTCCTTGAGATCGGCGCGCAGATAGCCCGCCTCGTCAATCGCGTCGATCAGGGCCATGCAGATCAGGCGGTCATCGGCGTTCAGCGCCGCAATCGAGACCTGGGCCTCCAGATGACCCTTGAGCGTGCCTTCGTCGGCGAGCGTGGATTCAAAGCCGTCTTCATCGCCGTCGAAACTGCCGCCCGATTTGACCGTGGTCCAGTCCGTCAGGCTGCCCTGTGAGGGCCCGGCGGAGGACGCGCCGCCGTCATACATATTGTCGTGTGCCGCCTGGTCCAGGTCCGAGACCTTGGAAAAATCCTCGCGGGCGAGAGAATCGTCGGCGCGTTCGGAGACGGCTTCGCTGGGAACAATTTCGCGCTCGGTCTGGGGAGCGCTGTCATCGCGCTCCAGCAGGGGGTTTTTTTCCAGCTCGGCTTCGCAATATTCGGTGAGTTCGATATTGGACAATTGCAGCAGCTTGATCGCCTGCTGCAGCTGAGGCGTCATCACCAGGGACTGGCCCTGCCGGATTTCTAGTCTTTGCCCCACGCCCGCCATTATAATCAGCCCATCCTACAGCGAGAATTTCTCGCCCAGATAGACGCGGCGCACATCGCGGTCGCTGACGATTTCGGCCGGGGTACCTTCCTTGAGCACGCGGCCGTCGTGAAGGATATAGGCGCGGTCGATGATCTCGAGCGCATCGCGCACATTGTGGTCGGTGATCAGGACCCCGATGCCGCGGTCCTTCAGATGCCGCACCAGGTCGCGGATTTCCCCCACTGCGATGGGATCGATGCCGGCCAGGGGCTCGTCCAGCAGGATATAGGAGGGATGGGTCGCCAGGGCGCGGGCGATTTCCACCCGGCGGCGTTCGCCGCCCGAGAGCGCGATGGCGGGGGTGTTGCGGATATGGGTGATGCCGAATTCCGCCAGCAGCGCTTCCACCGCCGCTTCCAGCCGCATCGGATCGGGCTCGATCAGTTCGGCGGTGGCGCGGATATTCTGTTCGGCGGTGAGGCCGCGGAAGATCGAGGCTTCCTGGGGCAGATAGCCGATGCCCAGCCGGGCACGGCGATACATGGGAAGGCTGGTGACGTCATGGCCATCGACCTCGATGCTGCCGGTGTCGGTGTGGAGCAGGCCCGAGATCATGTAGAAACAGGTGGTCTTGCCCGCGCCGTTGGGGCCGAGCAGGCCGACCACCTCGCCGCGCTTGACAGACAGGCTGACCGAACGCACCACCGGCCGCTGCTTGAAGCTCTTGCCGATGCGGGTGACAACAAGGCCGCGGCCACCTTCCACCAGGCGGGGGCGCATGCCGGATTCGGCATTGTTTTCCGGGCTGTTGCTGCTGTCATCTTGCGTCATGCGAAAATCATGCCTGTTCGTGTTTAAGGAACCCCTAATTGCCGCCGGTGGGCGTAAACACGCCCTGAACACGGCCATTATTCTGTGACTCCGGCTGGCCCGGCAGCGTGGCGCTGGACCGGCCGCCCAGCGTCGCCATGCCGGTTTCGAGGTTGACCACCAGCGGCGTGCCACGCATCGTCGCGCCCTTGCTGTTGGTCAAAACCACCTTGCCGGTCATGGTGACGGTGTGCGCCGCGACGTTATAGATGCCGGCGTCGCCGGTGACCGTGCCGCTGACGGGCGAATCCACCACCACATGGCCGTTGGCCACGATCTTATCCGGCCGGTTGTCATTGCCGATCACATCCACGCGCACGGAGTCGGCGCGCATCCGCATATCGCCCTGGGTCACCACCGCGTTGCCGACCCAGGTGCCGGTCTTGGCGTTGGCGTCGGCGATAAATTTGTCGGACGCGACATTGATCGGCTGATTGCTGTTGCGCTTGCCCAGCAGCGGACTGGCCTTGACCGGGGATGGGGTGGGCGCGTCCGCGGCCCGCGCCGCGTCTAGAGCGCCGCAGCACAACATCAGAAGAAGAAGCGCGGCGCGCATCATGTCTTCGCCCCGACAAGGGTCATCCGCACATGCCCATCCAGGGTGAGGATTTTGCTGTCGCGGTCGAACTGAAACTGGTCGGCGCTGATCGCGCCCAACGGCCCATGGCCGGTCACCTGCTGGCGGCCATGCACGACGCCTTTGTTGAGATCCACCGAGGCGCTCTCAGTATGCAGCTCATAGCCCTGGTCGGAGAAAACATTGATGCCGCCATTCATCTCAAGCGAACCAACTGTCATGTCCACCACGCCATCGGCGGCATTGGCGTTGATCCAACCATTCTTGTCCAGCGACAGGTCCGCCTCGACCTTGGTCAGCCGGGCACGCTTGGGATTGTTGGCGTCCTGGACAGCGGCATCGGCGGTAATGACAAAGGGGTTGCCTTTGGCGTCCTGGCCGCTGAGGCGGGGCTTGACCATGGCCAGATCGTTTTCGACATGGCCAAGCCGCTCATAGCCCATGGTCACCCGCGACGGCTGGCGGGCCACGAAGAAATAGGCCAGCACCGCCGCGATGACGGCGAAAGCCGCCGCCGGCAGGGCCCGCTTCATGACGCCGACGAACCTGGAGTAGCGCAGCGCGTCCAGGGCGCTGGTGCGAACCCGCGCCGACCAGTCATGGCGCGGCCTGTCCAGCGCGCCGCCCGCCTCTCTTGGTGGATTGTGCGGGGTCATCCCAGCCCCGCGCGCAGGCAGTCATGAATGTGCAGGATGCCGACGGGTTTCTTCGATTTGCCGCCCGCCTCCAGCACAAAAAGCTGGGTGATCTTGTTTTCGGTCATTTGGGCCAGGGCCTCGACGGCCAGCTGGCCAGGATGGGCGATCTTGGGCGCGCGGGTCATGATTTGCGACGCCTTGTGGCTTTCCAGCTCCTTGCCGGCCAAATCCTTGCCGACATGGCGGCGCACATCGCCATCGGTGACAATGCCCACCAGCGCGCCAGCGCCATTCACCACCCCGACGCATCCCAGCCGGCCTGCGGCCATGGTCAGCAGCACATCACGCATGCTGGCCTCTTCCTTGGCCAGCGGAATCCCATCGCCACGATGCATCAGGTCGGCGACACGGATCAGGGCCCGGCCCAGCGAACCGCCGGGATGTATCTCGCGATACTGGTCTGGCGAAAAACCCTTGCGCTCCATCAGCGCCACGGCCAGCGCGTCGCCCAGCGCCAACATCATGGTGGTCGAGGTGGTGGGGGCAAGGCCATTGGGGCAGGCCTCCGGCGCGCGCGGCAGGAGCAGCTTCACATCCGCCGCCTGCATCAGGGTGGAGTCGGGATTGCTGGCGATGCCGATCACCGGAAGACGAAAACGTTTGGCATAGGAAATCAGATCGCCCAGCTCCGCCGTCTCGCCGCCCCAGGACAAGAGCAGAAGGACATCCTGGCGCGCGATAACGCCCAGATCGCCATGACTGGCTTCGGCAGGATGAACGAAATAGGCCGGCGTGCCGGTGGAGGACAGGGTGGCCGCGATCTTGCGGGCGATATGGCCCGACTTGCCCATGCCGCTGACGATGATCCGGCCCTTGGCGGCCAACATCACATCGATGGCGCGGACGAATTCGCGGTCCAGGGCGGCGGACAGAGCGCTGAGGGCATCAGCCGCATAGGACAGCACCCGATCGGCCGCACCCAGATCGCCCTCGCGCGCGGCGCCAGGCTTGACCGGCTTCAAGGAAGATTTGTTGGCCATTACCTTGATTTTATTCTCTGAATCTTGACCAAAGCCTACCCCAGCCCGAAGCGCGGCACTAGACGCGAAATTCGTGCCAAGTCTGGCCGATCCGGCCGCCCGGTTCAAGCCGGATTTGTGCGATGCAACAGAGAGGAGCGCCCGCCCGTGGGCGGGCGAAATGGTCCAGTGGACCATTTCGAGCGGTGAGGAGCAGCGCGCAGAGCGCGTGAGCAGGTGTGCGGCGCGCCTTGCGAAACCGTCCAGTGGACGGTTTCGAGCGCCGCACGGACCTGTGAAAGTGACGAACGCCCTGAGCACAAGCGAAGGGCGGAGCGACGCCTCCCTCGCTGCGCTCGGGGAGGGGCAAGCTTTTCTAGGCTACGCCAAGAAAAGCTAAGCCAGCGCCGCGAGCCTGGGCGAGCGGCAGGGACGCCCCCCTAATGGGCAAAAATATCTGTCTCTTCCCAGCCGTTGAGATCCAGCTCGGCACGGATCGGCAGGAAATCGAAACAGGCCCTGGCCAGATGGGTGCGGTTCTCGCGCGCCAGCATATTGTCCAGGATTGTCTTGAGCTGATGCAGATAGGCGACGTCGCTGGCGGCATAGGCGAGTTGTTTTTCGCTGAGCTCGGCGGCGCCCCAGTCCGAGCTTTGCTGTTCCTTGCTGAGTTCGATGCCCAAGAGATCGCGCACCAAATCCTTGAGACCGTGCCGGTCGGTATAGGTGCGCACCAGCTTGGAGGCGATCTTGGTGCAATAGACCGGCTTCACCTCCACGCCGAGATAGCGGCGGAACATGGCGATGTCGAAGCGGGCGAAGTGAAACAGCTTGGTCACCTTGGGATCGGCCAGGAGCTTTTTCAGGTTGGGCGCCACATATCCGCCAACGGCGAACTGCACCGCATGGCAGACATCGCCGCCCGCCGACAATTGGGCCAGACAGAGCCGGTCGCGATTGGGGTTGAGACCCAGGGTTTCGGTGTCGATCGCCACCAGGGGTCCGAGGTCGAGGCCGGCGGGCAAATCGCCCTTATGCAGGTGAATCTTCATTCAGGAACCATACTTAGCGCCGCCCGGCTTTGCCAGCCTGCCGCCCCTGCGCTTAAAATGACGTGAAAATGATGGTCCCTCACCAGACATGGCAGCGCAACCGGGCCGGTCTCACCGGCTCCTTGCTGCTGCACCTTCTGATCCTGGTGTTGTGGTTGACCTGGTCGTTTAATAACCCGGTGGCACCGGCCCCGCCCCTCAAAGCAATGCTGGTGGATCTGGTGAACCTGCCAGTGGTTGCACCGGGCAACCCGGGTGGCGCGCCGCAAGTCGCCCGGCCGCGTGAGGCCCAAGCGCCTCGTATCTCAGGCGTCAGGCCCAACGCCCCGACAGCCCCCCCCGATGCCATGGAGGCGCGCATCGCGGCGCTGGCGAACCTCACCGCGCCCGCCAGCGCCCTGCCCGCGCCCGACAATGATGGCACCGCCGGCGGCTCCGGTTCTGGCGGCGGCTACGCGCTGGCCGATTTCGTGCGGGCGCAGATTTTGCGGCGCTGGTGGCCGGACATTTCCTCCGATTCCGCACGCGGCACGCCGGTGGCAATCCGCCTGAAAATGACGCGCGCCGGCGTGATCTCGGACATCCAGATCGTGGACCAGCAGCGCTTCGATCATGACAAGCTGTTTCGCGGCATGGCGCTCAGCGCCCGCAACGCCGCCATTCTGGCGTCGCCCATTCCCCTGCCGCCGGGCAAATACGATGCGGTGATGGACATCGCGATCACGCTCGATCCCAAAGCGGTGCTTCACTGATCCTCACCCTTCGACGGGCTCAGGGTGAGGATAACCTCCAATGTTACGGAAGGTCCCGCGCGACGCGGAACCCGGCAAGGCTGGAATAATCGTAATCGCCATCGTCGGCGACGCCATTGCGCGAGGCCGAGCGGATGAAGATCGGTACGTTATTCCAGGCGCCGCCGCGCAGCACATGTTTGGCGCATGGGATTTCGCTCCAGGCGCTGCCATTGAGCGGCGCGCCGGCATAGCTGGGATGCCAGCAATCTTCCGTCCATTGCCAGGCATTGCCCAGCATGCCGTAGAATCCGAATGGATTGGGCGAGAACGCATCCACCGGCGAGAGAATATGGTTGTCCCATTCGCTGCCGCAGCCGTTGCAATTGGCGTTGGCGGTGCCGACGTCCTCGCCCCACCAGCGCGCGCTGTTGCTGCCGGCGCGGGCGGCATATTCCCATTCCGCTTCGCTGGGCAACCGGTAAGGCCCCGAACGCGAATTTAACGTGGGGTGGGCCGCCTTTGCCTGGGCATTCAGCCAGGCGATATAGACATGCGCATCCTTCCAGGACACGCACACGGCAGGCCAACGCGGCGGTTCATCCTGCGAGGGCGGATAGGCAAGGTCGCGGCCGGACACTTTCCAGCCCAGCCCCAGGATCGGGTTGCAGGGCGCGGGCTGATAGCGGCTGAGGCGCAGGAAAGTGAGATACTCCTCGCTAGTGACATCGAATTTTCCCAGCGCGAAGGCTTTGACCGTCACCACATGCTGCGGCCCTTCGGAATCGAACCGGCCCGGTTCGTGCGCCGGGCTGCCCATCAGGAATTTTCCCGCCGGGACGGCGACCATCTCGGGACATTCGGGGCATTCGCGAAAATCTTCCGCCTGCGCGCCGCCGATCCATGCCGCGCCCGCCACAAGGAGAAACAGCGCAAATCGCATGCTAGCGGTCCGCCACCATTTTGCGGCAAACATTGATCAGGTTCTCGATCTCCACCGGCTTGGAAAGAAAGGAGCTGCCCGCGACCTTCCTGTGTTCCGCGATGGGATTGGCGGAGACATAGATCACCGACAGGCCAGGCCAGAGTTCGCGGCAGGCTTCGGCGAGCTGCCAGCCATCCACCGCACCGCCTAGGCGAATATCGGTGACCAGAAAATCGAGCGCTTCCCCACGTGCCTGAACCCCGCTCAGCACGCGCAGGGCTTCTTCGCCGCTGGCCGCCTCGCGCACCAGCCAACCGGCGGCAGTCAGTTCGTCAGCCAGTTCCAGCCGGAGCAGCCCCTCGTCTTCCACCACCAGCCCTATCCGTTGGGAAGACATCAATCCCGGCCCTTTACGCAACTGAGGGCGAACCGCCCCAGGCCCGTTTCGTTCCGTTTGGCGCCAACAATTGCTCATCAGGAACCTTCACCGGATGGTCGCGTTTTGAAGCAGGGAACAATGGTTGAGAAGAAAACACCATGGGGCTGGCCATCCGAATTCCTTCTAAGTCTTTGCCAGAAAACGATTCCTGGCACTCTGACGCCGGTAAACCAAGCTGGCAAGCCCAATGTGCGATTTCGCGCATTGGCACGTTGGAGGGCTTGGCATGTCGTTGCATTTAGCGGCCGTCAACGATCTGATTGATCCGCCCAGCGCCGTGGCGATGCTCAAGGCATTGCCCTTTGCCGTCTATACCACCGACCCGGAGGGCCGCATCACCGCCTTCAACGAAGCGGCGGTGGAAATGTGGGGACGCGAGCCCCAACTGGGCGAATACTGGTGCGGCTCACACAAGCTTTACTGGCCCGATGGCCGGGCGATGGCGCATCAGCAATGCCCGATGGCCGAGACCCTCAAGACCGGCGTCGCGGTGCGCGGCGCCGAGGCGATCCTGGAGCGACCCGACGGCAGGCGAATTCATTTCGCGCCCTATCCGACCGCGCTCAAGGACGCAGCCGGGCGCATCACCGGCGGCATCAACATATTGGTGGATATCACCGAGCGCATCCACGCCGACCGCACCAAGGGCCATCTCGCTGCCCTGGTCGAATCCTCGGACGATGCGATCATTTCCAAAGACCTGGATGGCATTATCCGCAGCTGGAACAAGGGCGCCGAGCGGATCTTCGGCTATACCGAAGAGGAAACGGTGGGCCGTCATGTCTCGCTGTTGATCCCGCCGGAGCGGCAGAATGAGGAGCCGGGCATCATCGAACGCATCCGCCGCGGCGAGCGCATCGAGCATTACGAAACTGTCCGCCAGCGCAAGGACGGATCGAAGATCGACATTTCGCTCACCGTTTCACCGGTCAAGGACGCGCGTGGCCAAGTTGTCGGCGCCTCCAAGATCGCCCGGGATATCACCGACCGCAAGCGCGCCGAGGCAATCAAGGAATTGCTGCTGCATGAAATCAAGCATCGGGTAAAGAACACGCTGGGCACGGTGCAGGCGATCGCCAACCAGACCTTTCGCGACGGCCCAAAGCAAGAACGGAACGCCTTCAGCGGGCGGCTGCGCGCCCTTTCCAACGCCCATGATCTTTTGACGCGGCAGGATTGGGACCAGGTCTCGCTGCAGGACATGATCCGGGGCGCCGTGGCGCCCTTTGAGGAGTCCCGCGCCGAACGCGTCCAGGTTTGGGGCGAGGAGGTGATCCTGAAAGCCAATAAGGCGCTGCTGCTGGCGATGGCGATCCATGAGCTGGCCACCAATGCGGTGAAGTATGGCGCCCTTTCCAATGCCAGCGGCACCGTGGCGCTGACCTGGCGCATTCAGGGGGCTGGCGAGACGCGAACCCTGGCGCTGGAATGGCGCGAAAGCGGCGGCCCGGCGGTGGGGGCGCCCGCCCGCAAGGGCTTTGGCTCGACTCTGATCGAGCGCGCCCTGCACCAGGAACAGGGCCGTTCCTGCATCGAATTCCGGCCGGAAGGCGTGCGCTGCATGCTGGAAATGAAGGTCTAGCGCGCCAAGACTTTTTGCCCTATTGGCGATATCCTGCCGGCCATGTCCCTCAAGCTTCGCCTGATCGCCTCCATCGCCGTTTCGCTGGTCCTGGCTCTGGTTCTGGGCGGCGCGGTGCTGACCCTGTCGGCTCGCGCGGCGGTTCGGGAAGAAGTTCGCACCGCTTTCCAGGGCGCTAGGGACGAGGTGCGCGCCACGCTTGCCGGCGACGTGCAGCATACCGTGACCATGCGCCAGGTGATCTCCGACTTTGACGGCCAGCGCCATGTGCGCGCCTATCTGCTGAATGAAAAAGACGAGGTGATTGTGGCCTCGAAGCTGGCACCCTTGCGGCAGGCCGCGCCCGGCTGGTTCACCGCCCTGATCGCGCCACCGCTGCAGACGGCGCGCCTTCCCTTCCCCCTGGTCGGCTTTCCCTGCATCCTGCTGCTCAAAAGCGATCCCGCCAACGAAATCGGCGAGATATGGCAATTGGCGCGTGACGCCTTCGCCGCCATGGCCCTGTTCTCGGCCAGCACCCTGTTGTTCGTCTGGCTGATCATCGGCCGCTCGCTGCGCTTTTTCCGCCATTTCCAGACGGGATTGCGCACCGTATCGGACGGAGATTATGACGCGCGCCTGGGCGTGGCCGGACCGCCGGAATTCGGCGCCCTGGCGGCGGGCTTCAATCACATGGCGGCGCGACTGTCATCCTACCGCAAGAGCAACCTGCGGCTGGAGCAGCAGATTCTCACCCTGCAGGAGGAAGAGCGCGGCGAAATCGCGCGCAACCTGCATGACGAAGTGGGGCCCTATCTTTTCGCCATCCAGGTTGACGCCGATGCGCTCGCCAAGTCCGGCGACGACCAGGCGCGCGAGCGCGCCGGCGCCATCCGGGAGGCCGCCCTGCATGTCCAGCGCCATGTCAAACATATCCTACGCCAGCTAAGGCCGGTGAGCGGCCTGAATTTTGGGCTGGAAACCGCGATCGACGATGTGATCGCTTTCTGGAAACGCCGCCACCCGGAAATCCGCTTCGAACGCCGAATCGGATTCGGGCTAAAGCTGGACCGCCGTGCCGAGGAAGCGGCGTACCGCATCGTGCAGGAAAGCGTCAGCAATGCCGTGCGCCATGGTCATCCTTCGATGGTCCGCATACTGTTCGCCGAAGACAAGGACGGCTTGATGCTGACAATAGAGGATGACGGCGATGGTTTTGCCGTGGCCGGATCCCAGGACGGCATGGGCCTTAAAGGGATGGCCGAGCGGGTCCGCGCCCTGAACGGCCAGTTCAGGATCGAAAATCGCGAGCGCGGCGTGCGCGTGAACGTCCATCTGCCGCGCGCCGGTGCGCGGGACATGGCGGACGCATGACCGCGATCCTGCTGGTCGAGGACCATGCGATTGTCCGTTCCGGCATCCGCAAACTGTTGTCGGGCATGCCCGGCATGGCGCTGGAAGAAGCCGCCACGAGTGAAGCCGCGCTGGTCAAGTTGCGCGTCAGCCCGTTCGATCTTCTCATCCTTGATCTCAATCTTCCCGGTCTGGGCGGCCTGGAGTTGCTGCGCCGGATTCTGGCGGCCAATCCGGGACTTAAAGTTTTGGTCTTCTCGCTGCACACCGAAGCGGTCTACGCCGCCCGCGCCATGGAAACCGGCGCCCGCGGTTATGTCAGCAAGAATGCGGCACCTGAGGAATTGTTACAGGCTATCAAAACCGTCCTTGCCGGCGGCACAGCCATCGAGCGAGACATCGCGCAGGAACTGGGCAGCCGCGGCGGCGAGGATGATTCCTACCTGCGACCCCTGACCCAGCGGGACATGGAAATCCTTCGCCTGCTGGCCGACGGCAAGAGTCTTGCCCAGATCGCCGAAGCCCTTGGGGTCGCCTACAAAACCGTGGCCAACACGCTAAGCCGGATCAAGGACAAGCTGGGCGTGTCGCAGACCGCCGACCTGATCCGCATCGCCATCGGCCAGGGCCTGACGTAAGGCCTTGCGCGGGGCCACGGCGTGCCGCATTGGCCGATATTTTCCCTGTACTGCCCTGGAATTTTGTTGACGTGGTGTTTTCGCAGATATCGCGCTGCGACACGTTCGACCAGCACCCGAAAGGTGATGAGAGGGGCAACTACACCGGAAGGTTGGGATTTCGCCAAGCTGCAAGGTCTAATTGTGACGGTATGCTTAAATATTGTTGACACTTGAAAGAATGTCTCTAAACCTACGCGCGTTAACCACTCCAGGCCTGCTTAGGAGGGAGACGCCATGCCTTTGTCCAGTGACTTTCACCCCCCTTTCGACAAATCCGAGGCGAAATGGTCGCTGCCGCGAACCATTCAGTTCGTCACGCTGGCCTGCGGCCTGTGCTGGCTGCTGTTTCTGATCAGCATAAGAAACCTCTAGTCGATTCCTCATCGGGATTAATCGCGATTGCCTCGGTTAAGGGTGAATCGCGAAACCACCCTTGCGCGCACTGCCTGGAAACAAGCCCGGTGTATAAAAGCGCCGGGTTTTTCGCATACCGGCTTGAGGGGCTTGGCCTGGTCCCAGCTGGAAGGAACGCTAACCGCAAGACGCGGTGACAGTCCCGGCGCGAAAGCGTCGCATACCGCGATCAGGCACAGGGGAATGGACGGACGAAAGGTGATGGACCGGAAAAGATTGTTCAGGATTTGGTGCGGATTTTCGGCGCTCGCCGCCGCCGCGATCCTGATTTCGGTCATGTTTCTCGACGGACCGGTGGCCAATTTCAGCAAACGCGAAGTCCACATGCATATGCTGGTGGCCAGCGTTCCTTCGTCCGTCCAAATTGGGATTATCCTCGCCGCCGTCTGCGTCATGGTCGGCCTGTTCTGCATTCTAACAAGGCGTTTTCCGAATTGGGCCGAGGCGATTTTGCTGTCGGCCATCGCGGCGGCCGCAAGCCTCTGTCTTACCACCCTGCTTTTCAAACCCCTGTTTGCGCGCCCCAATCCCCAGCTATTTGTTTATCACTTGCGGAATAATTTCGGGTGGCACAGCCCGGGCCTTGCCTCCAGCGCCTTTCCCTCGACCCATGCCGCGCTCGCCGCCGCCGGGTTATTTGTTTTGGGGCTGTATTTCGCGAAGGGCAGAACTGTCTGCATATTCTGCCTGCTCGCCATCGATGCCCTGCTGGTCATTGGCGGCTGGCATTTCATCAGCGACGTCCTGGCGGGGAACATGGTCGGGGTCACCATTGCCGCGCTCGGTTGCGAAACCGCTACTCTGCTGAAGGCGGGGCGACACAAATTGATTCGGTAACCAAAATCGTACGAATGTCCCAGCACGGGGTTGGAAATAGTGGTTTTCCTTCCTGAACCTGTGTCATATATGAGGTTAATACGCATTGTCGATTTGTGAGCCGTTCCATGCGGCGTAGAAATCGCTTATCGGTCGCGTTATTGAGGAATCAGATGCGAATTCTTGTTACCGGAGGAGCGGGCTTCATTGGCTCTGCCCTGATACGCCTCTGCTTGCGGACCACCGGCCATCACATTCTCAACCTGGACAAACTCACTTATGCCTCGGACCTGCGCAGCGTGGATGAAGTGTTGCCCAGCGACCGCTATGAGTTTGAACAAGGCGATGTCTGCAACCGCCCCCTTTTGGATCGGCTGTTCGAGCGGTACCGGCCGGACGCCGTGATGCATCTGGCGGCCGAATCGCATGTCGACCGGTCCATTGACGGCCCGGCGGCCTTCATTGAAACCAATATCCTGGGAACCTACACCCTGCTTGAGGCCGCGCGCGGTTATTGCCAAAAGCTGCCGGACGACGGGAAACGGAATTTCCGTTTCCATCACATCTCGACGGACGAAGTGTTCGGATCGCTGAATGAAAATGATTTCTTCACCGAAACGACGCCCTACGCTCCCAATTCTCCTTATTCGGCGAGCAAGGCTTCTTCGGACATGCTGGTGCGTGCCTGGCACCACACCTATGGCATGCCCGTGGTCACCAGCAATTGCTCGAACAATTACGGGCCATATCAGTTTCCCGAAAAGCTTGTTCCCGTGGTGATCCTGGCCGCCCTGCGCGGGGCGCCTGTTCCGGTCTATGGCACGGGCAGCAACATTCGCGACTGGCTTTTTGTCGAGGACCATGCGCGTGCCCTGCTCGCGGTCCTGGAGCGTGGCCGTGTCGGTGAGACCTACAATATCGGCGGCCGCAATGAGCTGCGCAATATCGATCTGGTCCGGCTGCTCTGCCGCACGCTTGATGATCTTCTGCCCGACAGTCCGCACCGCGGCCACGAGAAATTGCTGACTTTCGTCACCGACCGGCCCGGACATGATCAACGCTATGCGATCGACGCTTCGAAAATCGAACGCGAGCTTGGCTGGCGTCCGGCTGTCAGCGTTGAGCAGGGCGTTCGCGACACCGTCCGCTGGTATCTCGACAATCGCTGGTGGTGGCAGGCCATTGAGGATCGCGGCTTTACCGGCGGCCGCCTCGGCCTTTCATCCGCCAAGGCCAGGGCGGGCGCGCATCCATGACACTCGCGGTCCAGAGTTTCGACGTCAGCGGCCCCCTTCTGATAACCCCCAAACGGTTCTTGGACAGCCGCGGATTCTTTAGTGAAACCTACAATGCCCGCGCCTTCGCCGAGGCCGGCATTGTTTCGGTATTCGTGCAGGACAACCATTCCCTGTCGCGCCAGCGCGGCACCGTGCGGGGGCTGCATTTCCAGGCGCCACCGCGGTTACAGGAAAAACTGGTGCGCGTCGTCAAGGGGCGGATACTCGATGTCGCGATCGATTTGCGCATATCCTCGCCGACCTTTGGCGGCCATGTCTCGACAGAGATCGGGGCAGATGATGGTCGCCAGTTCTATGTTCCGGTGGGATTCGCTCACGGATTCTGTACCCTGGAGCCGGACACGGAAGTGTTTTACAAAGTTACGGATTTCTGGGCCCCGGAATGCGAAGGGGGCGTCCTGTGGAACGATCCGGCACTCGGCATCGCCTGGCCGGACTTTGCAGGCGCGCAGGTTGTGGCGAAGGACGCGGCCCTTCCACGTCTCAGCGAATTCGCCACGCCATTTCACGCAAAAAGCCAGCCATGACAGTCAAAAATCCGATCCATCTGCTGCAGTTCGGAGCCGAAGGACAGCTGGGACAGGAACTGACACGAATTGCGGCAGGCGACGGGACTTTCCGCCAAACCGTGCTGTCTTTCGAACAGGTCAATTTCACCAGGCCCGAACAGATTACCGAGGCAGTCCTGGCCGCGCCGGAGCTGGATGTCGTCGTCAATGCCGCCGCCTACACGGCGGTGGACCGGGCGGAGAGCGAGCCGGCGCTTGCCCAGGCGATCAATGGTGATGCCGTCGGCCGGCTTGCCGAAGCCTGCGCCTATCGAGGCGTGCCGCTCATCCACGTTTCGACCGATTATGTCTATGACGGCGCCAAGGCTTCGCCCTATGTCGAAAGCGACGTTGCCAATCCTTTGAATGTTTACGGCAGGACAAAACTTGCCGGTGAAGACCTGATCCGGAGCTGCCTGCCCGCGCATGTCATTCTTCGCACTTCCTGGGTTTTTAGTGCCCATGGTTCCAATTTCGTCAAGACGATGCTGCGCCTGGGGGCGGAGCGCGATGAACTGCGCATCGTGGACGACCAAAAAGGCGCGCCGACGTCCGCCGCGGACCTGGCGCGGGCGATCATGACGATCGCACCCATCCTCACCGCGCTGGGAGACAACAGCCGTTTCGGCACCTTCCATTTCGCCAATCTCGGCGAGACCAGCTGGCGGCAATTCGCCGAAGAGATTTTCCGGCAGGCGCCCTGGGCCGGCATTCGCGCGCGCGTCGTGCCGATCGCGACGGCGGATTATCCCACGCCAGCGCGCCGCCCCGCAAACTCCCGCCTCAACACGACGAAAATCCGGGACATATTCAGGGTCGCGCCGCCGCCATGGCAACAGTCGCTGGCACCGGTGCTGGCGGATCTGCGGCAGGGGTGCCCGGTATGAAAGGCATAATTCTGGCCGGCGGATCGGGAACGCGGCTTTATCCCATCACCATTTCGACCTGCAAGCAGCTCCTGCCGGTTTATGACAAGCCGATGATTTACTACCCGCTCTCTACGCTGATGCTGGCGGGAATACGCGACATCCTTATCATCACCACGCCCGAGGATCTGGGCGCCTTCAAGCGCCTTCTGGGCAGCGGGGAGAAATGGGGCATCCGCCTGTCCTACATGGCCCAGCCCAGGCCAGAGGGACTGGCGCAGGCCTATATTCTTGGCGCCGATTTCGTCGGCGAGGAGCCGAGCGCCCTGATTTTGGGCGACAATCTTTATTTCGGCCAGGGCATCACCAAGTTGCTGAGCCGGGCTGCCGGCAGAACCGAGGGGGCGACGGTGTTCGGCTATCGGGTCAATGATCCGGAGCGCTATGGCGTGGTCGAATTCGATGCCACCGGACGCGCCATCTCCATCGAGGAAAAGCCGGCCAAACCGAAATCCAACTATGCGGTGACGGGGCTTTATTTTTATGACAAGCGGGCTGTCGCCTTCGCCAAAGCCATCAAGCCGTCGGCCCGCGGCGAACTTGAGATAACCGCTCTCAACAGCCTTTATCTGGAAGCAGGCGCCCTGGCGGTGGAGTTGCTGGGTCGCGGCTATGCCTGGCTGGATACCGGCACCTATGATTCCCTGCTCCAGGCCGGCGAGTTCGTGCGCACCATCGAGGCGCGCCAAGGCCTCAAGATCGGGTGCCCGGAAGAAATCGCCTATCGCATGGGATTCATCGACCGCGACAGGTTGGAGCAGCTGGCTCGCGAATTGGCGAAAACCAGCTATGGCCAGTATCTGTTCGGTGTTGCCGACATCATGGAGCGGCCGGAATAGGTTGAGGAAGAAAATCTCTCAGAAAGGCCGGGCCGGACCAAATCGGTGTGCGAAATCAGCCACGGCTCGGTCGAAAAATCGAATTGACAGGGCGATTGCCAGAACGCAAAGGCCGGGCGAATATAACCAGCAGTCAAACATGCCAGATCCGAAATGCTGTTGAATTTCGGGGGCATGTTGGCAGCCGGGGGCTAGAACCCCTGATTTTGGCGGCTTCCAAGGGTGCGCCGGGCCGTTGACGGGGCGCCTACGATCCGCAGCTATCCACGCTGTTCTGTTGCGGCCTTTTGGTATCGGGGAACTTTTGGCTGTTTTTTATGGTTAACCATACGAAAACCAAACCTTTTCTGTCCTGAAATTTCGATGTAATGTGCGTTGCGGGATGATTTTTTATCCCGGTATTTTAAGTGTTCGGTCAGCCATTTTGCGTAAGCCAAAATGGACTTTTGTTGAGCCGCATTGCGATTGTTTGGGTTGGGGTTGGTAATAATGCCAGAAGTAGCTCAGCGAGCCCGTTGGCCCGTTCACGCGGGCGCTCGTGAAGATATTGGCAGCGAGTCCATTTCCAGCGCGCCTGCGGGATTCCAGCAGAGTTCGCTGCGCCTGCGGCAATCGCGGTTGAAGCGGCTGACCGATATCGTGGGGGCTGGATTGGGGCTTCTGATCCTGCTGCCGTTCCTGGCCTTGATCGCGGTGGTGATCCTCATCGAAAGCAGGGGGCCGGTATTTTTCCGCCAACGGCGTTCTGGTCTCGATGGCACGGTCTTCAATATTTACAAATTCCGTTCCATGAACGTGATGGAAGATGGCGCGGACGTCACACAGGCGACGCGCGGCGACAACCGCGTCACCTGGGTGGGAAAATTTCTTCGCCGCTCCAGCATCGACGAACTGCCCCAGTTGATCAATGTGCTTAAAGGCGAAATGTCGCTTGTCGGCCCCAGGCCGCACGCCGTTGCCCACGATCAATATTACACACAGATGGTGCCCAACTATCACTTACGTTTCCACGCCAAGCCCGGCATCACCGGCATGGCGCAAATAGAAGGGTTCCGGGGTGAAGTTCGCGACATCCCGCACATGCAGGCCCGCGTGGCGCGCGATCTCGAGTATATCCAGAAATGGTCGCCGGCGATGGACGTCCGTATCCTGTTCCTGACAGTGACCAGCGCACCGTTCCACCGCTCCGCCTACTGATCATCCGTCAGTGCCGATGGGTATCCGTGACGCTTGTGTTGCGCTGCGACATTTTCGTTGCCCCCGCGTTTTCACCTTGCGGAACCCGAAATTAAGATGTCAGCAACGAATCAGGTAGAATATCTCTCCCGAGAACGGGAGGCGTTCATGCGCAGAGCCGAAAAGGCGGAATTTCAGGCGCCGGATATATCGTTTTTTGTGCCAAATCTGACCGACCAGCTTGGCGAACGCGAGGCCAATCGCGCTCGGGAAGCCGAACGAGAGGCCAGATGGCAACCCCGCTGGACTATCCTGTTCTCGCTGGGCGCCGGTGTGGCGCTTTGGGCAGGCATAGCCTGGCTTGTCGGTTTTTGATTCGCTGAATTATCGGCACAATTCCACGCAAATTTCGAAGGCTTGCCAGTGCGGCCTACAGGCGCCTATTTGCGCTTTTACTCGGCCGACGCGGTCTGAAGCAGGACGCTCATGTCATTGGTCTTGGCTTCGCGCAAATGCGTAGCCATCCACAATAGCCACAAATAAGGCGCGACGCTTTCTTCGGAATATTGATAGCTGATCACGTCTTCCTGCTTGCTTTCCACCAGAACTTCGCTGGCGACAAGATGCGGGATGAGCTCTTCGCAGCGCTGGATACTGTCGAGACTGGCCATCGATGCGCGCAGATCTTCCCGCCGGAAAGGCCCGCCGCAGACCAGGGAAGTACCCGCCAGCGTGCCCAGGGCGCGGATCTGGCCGTCGCGCACCAATTGCCAGAGCAGCACCTTGGCGCGGTTTGACAGCCGGCCCTTGAACTCCCGCACCGCGATCAGAATGGCTTCCATCGCGTCGGGAGCGCCCACCGCGGTCCTTTCGGCATCAAGCGCATTCAAGCCCGCATGATGGCTGAGAAGACTGGCGAGATAGGGTGACCCATGCGCGGCGACAGACACTGCCCGTACCGCCATGTCGTCAAAACGCAAGCCACACCGCTCTTCCCCGTTCTTGATCAGCAGCCTGACTTCCGTCGTCGTCATCCACGGAACCTGCAACGGATAGATATTGCGCTGAATAGAGGGGATGTGCTCCAGCAGCTGCGTCAGATTCGCAGCAACGCCGGCAATCACAAGCTGAACCCGAATCATGCGATCGGAAAGATTCTTGATGAGTTCGGCAATATTGCGCCGGAATATCGGAGACTCGCAGCGATCGAATTCATCAAGAATCACCACCACGCGAGTGCCGACGATTTTTGCCAGCATGTCGCTGGCGATGCGCGCCGAGATCGGCGTGTCGGGCAAGACGCTGGACAGCATCTTGCCTTGCTCCACTTCCGGAGATGTCGGACCCACCGTGCTGTGAAACAGCATGGGTATGCCGGCCGCGATCGTGCGAAACACTTCATCGAAGTTGGAATCCGAACCGCAGGATACATAGACGACGAGGTAGCGCGCATCCTGCGCCGCCTGCGCCAGGACGTGCAGCACAGAGGTCTTTCCCAGGCCGCGCGCGCCAAATAGCACCACATGCAGCCGCTGCTCCTCGATGGCGCGGATAAGCGAGGTCAGAATATCGACCCGGCCGGCAAATCGCTTGCGGTCGCTGACCGGCTGCGACGGCGTAAAGGCCTCAAGCAGCTTCATGCGCGCGCGCGTGAAGGCATCGCTGGCGCGCGCGTTGAAATGATCGTTGGCATTGACCTTGAATCGCGGAAACATGCCTGTCGCGGCAGGCATGGAATTGCCGCCGCCGGCCCGCAACTGTTGGGCCAAGTTTGGGACAGAACCTTGAGCCTGACGCAAGTCAGCGCTCTGTTCCGGGTTCTTGCCAAACCAGCGGCCGATTTGCTGGATCAAAGTCATAGGCAGATAAGGGTCATTTTGCACTGCACCATATAGAAAATAGCAGAATGGACGACCAGTTGGTAGAAGATAGGGTTTGGGCCTTGCAAGGCAGTTAATGTTTCGTCCCAGAGGGTCTGTTTTGGGGTGATTCGCCATAAATTGCGCCGGATTGAGGCAATTGCGTCCCCGCTGGTCACCCCTCCGCCGCTCGCATCCAAGTGGGGACCCCGCATTTTCCCTGCAATCCCGCCAGCCAGCCCGAGATTCCATAACCAAACTGCCGCACCGCCCCTCTGCGAAGATAGCGCAATACGATCAACAAAAAGGCGGAAAGTGCCGCGACGGGCAACCGGGCCGGGAAGTGATAGCGTGTCAGAAGCATCTTGTTGCGCTCGTCCAAATAGACCGAAAGACGTGAACGCGTCGCGAGATCGCCGTGGTAGCCAGTGGTGGTACCCTGCCTGTGAAACACATGCGATGCTGGCGCAAAACCCAATCGCATCCCGCGTGACGCCGCTCTCAGACACCAGTCGATTTCTTCGCAATAAAGGAAAAATTCTTCCCGCATCGGACCGGTCGTTTCCAAAAACCGGCGGCTCACTAACATAGAAGCGCCATTCAGGTAATTCTGCGCTTGCTCGATTGCCTCTGTGTCCGTCTCCGCCTCAAGGGACGCGCCATAGCCGATGGAAACGGAACGCGCTAGCCAGGCGCGCCATCTTCCGCCATAGGATTGAATTATGCCGTTTGGCAGCGAAAGCGGTCCCCCCACGGCATCGCAGCCGGCTTTCAGCCTCTCAACCATTGCGCGCATGGCGCCCGCGGAAGGTTCCGTGTCGGGGTTGAGAATCCACCAGGCGTCGGACTTCGGCGATGCTGCCATACAGAGATTCACCCCGCTGGCATAGCCACCATTGCCTGCCGCTTGTATCAACTGCACCGACTGGCCATTCGGCAAACGACACGGAATCGCGCGCTGCAAAGTCGCAAAAGCCGCAACACCGCCATTTTCACAAACTACGACTTCGAAGTCGGGATAATCAGATCGCGCCAGCGCAGCGAAGCATCGCACCACATCCTCGGCATTCCCAAACCCCACGATTGCAACAGCCACATGCATAACTCACGCGCCCCGCGTCGAATAGAGCAGACGAAACGAATCAAACATGCGCCAGATACGCAGCCTGTATAGCACCGCCAGCGCACTCATTCGCTGGTTTGCGCCTCGCAGCTTGTCTGTCCGGATAACTTTCACCGTATGCACCAGGGCCGAGATCGGCAAAGCCAGACATAACAGCGTCCATTTCAGCCGGCCGCCAGGCGCCCGGGTTGTCAACGCATAAGTCTCAGCGTTAATCCGGACCCATTTGCGCTGCAACTCGCTCCAGGTTCGGCGAGCGGGATGGCCAACAATTGCGCCCTTCGCGTAACCAAGACGAAATCCCTTGCCCGTGGCACGACGGGACCAATCCACATCCTCAGAAAGCCCTACGCCGAACCCGCCCACCGCATCAAACACAGTTCGCGGGCAGAAGAGATTGCCGGCGCCAGCAAAGCCTTTGTCGAGGACATAACGTTCCATATCGAAGGCGAATACGCACTCAAATGCTTCCGCCGCGCTTATCCGAAGTGGATCTTGCACCAAGACTTCAACGCTGCCCCCCACGAAATCGTTTTTTGCCAATGCCGCGACGCCTTGTGATATCCATTCGGCGTTAGGCTGGCAGTCCGAATCAATAAAAGCCAGAATTTCACCGTGAGATGCCGCCACGCCGCCATTGCGCGCAGGGCCTGCTCCCTTTTGCGGGACTATTACCAGCCGTGCCCGGCCAGCGATCAAATCTGACACGGCCTGGGCGCCTTGCGGCGAGGCATTGTCCGCAACGATGATTTCCATGTTTTCCGCAGGAAACGTCTGGTTCTGCAATCCCGCCAGACAGCAATCCAACGCAGCCAGATCGCTATAATGCGGAATGATAACGCTAACTTTCATGGCCGACAATTATGCCCCGCAAAGCAACAATAGGCAGTTTAGTGATAACAGGGCGTTTACTTATTCCTATCACGCTCGATAAAAGCCATATTCAGTCTAACAAGCGCCGGAAACCTTAGCAATGCAGACTATTTTCGACTGGGTGACGATGGCCATATTCGGCGGCCTGGTGGTGCTATTCCTACAACGCTCCACCGCACCGGAAGACCATCGGGACAAGATCTACCATTACCTGCCGCCAGCGCTGGGCTGCGCCGCCGCCAACTACCTGGGAAACAACGATCAACGAATCATGGCGATTACAATCGTTATCGCGGTGGTCGGCTACATCCTGTTCGTGCTGAATCCCTTCGGCCGCCGCTAAGCGTCGCCGTCAGAGCATGCTAATGGCTTTGCGACACCAAAAGGGCGCGCGACGTTCCGATCAGCGGCCCCAGCTGGCCTGCCGCCACATGCGCGACGAGGCGTGGAATAAACTGCATCATGACGCGTAGCCCTGTTGTTGCATCAGGACCCACAACGGAGAATCTCGCCAGCAGTCCGTCTGGAATATAATGATGCATGGCGGTTTCAAGCCGTTGCAGCCGTTGCTCCTGCACGCTGGTGGGAAAAGTCTCGCCAAGCCGGGTCCAATAGGCGATGGTTTCTTGCCTCTGGCTGGAATAGGCCACAAGCCGGCGGCCAGGCACCAGCACGGAGCCAGCCAGCGGTATCTGGAGTGGCGCGCTTTCGGTCAGCGTAAAGCCAAAGGCCGGATAGCAGACTTCCGGCCGGTGAATCTGCAGTTCATTGCTTTGAATTCCGCCATGCGCCATCAGCATGAACACTTCGTGGCCCGACGACTGTTGCTGATACATGCGACCAACGGTTTCGCCATAGAGTCGCGCTGCCAGGCTGTCGGGCGTTTCAGGCGCCACCAGATCGCTCAAATCCTGTGATTTCCAATCCTCAAATCCGAGCGGTAGAATATCGGAAAGCTTCTTGCCTGGCGGCATCAGTGAAACGTAACGCCGCGGCTTGAGCAACGCGGCCGCGCCCGCGCCCAGAACGCACGCGGCACCGATGATGATGTCCCGGCGCGTCGTCATGCCGGGCTCCTGCGGGCCACAATCGGATAGATCAAGGCATCGAGCAGAAATATAAGCAGCAGAGCCGTGATGAAAATGAAAATGCCTGCGGCAAAATGCAGAAAACCCTGCGCCACGCCGTCGCCCGCGAAATAGGTGAGAAGAATGAGAATGACGATCCGGACAATATTGGCGACGATGGCAACAGGCACTGCCAACGCCGCCAGAAAACCCGCATAGCGCCATGACGAGCCCCGGGCCAGGTAAATGTAGAACAAGCTGATCGCCAGAAGCCCAATGATGGAATTCAGCCCAGAACAGGCATCTTCGACCAGAAGCTGGTATTGCGCGACATAGATCACAACGCCCTGATGAACGACAGGAATGCCGAAGGGCTGCAACAGCGCGGTGGCGGCCGTTGAGACAAATTGCTTCAGGGGCGAGGTGATCGCGTCAATCCATATGCTCGGCGGCGGCACCGCGAACAAAAGGTAGAAAAAAATAAACCAGTTGCGCAACACGGCGCGCGCGCCGAACTTGGCGTAAAACATCGCAACGCCAACGCCATAAAGCCCCGCGGCGTCTGCCGTGACAAAATCGAACGCCTGCCCGAATATATACATGACGATGGAAACCGCGATGACCACCGCGACCACCCAGGGCCGTCCCGGCGCCTTGTTCCTGCGGATTTCCGGCAACTGACGCCACAACAGCCACGCCGCCGTAAACAGGACGAGAGGCCCATGCGCGCCGTCTTCGTGCGACCAGGATTGTGTCGCCATGACGTTTATGGCGGGTATTGCCAGGGCGCAAAATCCCACAATCAGGGGCCATTGCGCCGCAACCATATCCAGCGTGGCGCGTTGCCACGGTTCCATGCGGACTGGCTCTGCTGTGGTCATCGGTCAGGCCTCGTTCAGAACTGTACCGATAACTTCCGCATGGTCGCCCCGCAACTGTTCCGCCAAATTCTTGACGTCGCTGAGCAGGCTTTGATTGCGACGGGTCACGATCAGACTGTAGCCGACCACGCTGCTGACCCGCCGCACATCCGAATAATTGTTGGCGGGCGGCGTATCCACAATTGTGGCGTCAAATTCCCGCAGACAATAATTCATCAGCCCTTCGAAGCGCGCTCCCGCAAGAAGTTCCTGCGCGTCCTGGGCCGGGCCGTTCGAGAACAGGATCGACAGGCACGGCAGAACATCCGCCTCGATGCAGTCGTTGAAATTCATGTCCGAAGACAAGGCATTCCGGAGATCCGCCTTGACTGCGGAATAGTTGAAGACTTCTGCGATCGAGGGGCGGCGCATGTCGGCGTCAATCAGAAGCGTGTTCACACCGATCTGCGATAAAGCGACCGCCAGATTGGCGGCCACGAAAGTGCAACCTACCCCTTCGCTCGCAGCGCATATCGCCAGGGCGCGATGCCCCTGCTGCACATGACGGACCATGAGATGGGTCCGCAATTGCCGGATCGCTTCGGCTGACTCGGTCGATTGACTGAACAGCGTTACCAGGGATTTCGAATTGAGAAGCTTGGCCGGCGGGACAAGGTTATTCATGTTCCGGCGTCTCTTGAAGGCACGTTAGTGGGCCAAAGCCGAAACCGGCGCCAGCAGCATGGGCGCTGTTGGAACACAGCATGCCTTCAGACCCTAAATCCGCGACCGCCATACCCATGATGTTCTCCAGACAGGCTCAAAGCGGCGCCCCGCCGGCGAGGCGCTAAAACCAGCCCTCGCCCACATCGATTACATCATCCGGTTCTACTTTCACATTAAGATCACGGGGAGTGATCGTGGCATTTTTGCGGATAATCTTAATATGGCTATCGCTGCCCTGATCGGTCAACCCGCCACCACGCGCCAACGCCATGACCAACGTCATGTCGGATGAAATGGGATAATTGCCAGGCGCCTTGACCTGTCCCTTAATGTAAAAAATATCGGCCCGAGGACTGAAAATCTTGTCGCCAGGCTGGGCATAGGGATCTGCCGCATCGTCTCCCGTGGCCAGTGTCTTGATATCAAGGGTCCGTTCGGTTCCATTGGCGGAGCGAACGATAATGTAATCGGCGCCACCTTCGCGAACGCCTCCGACGCGCGCCATGATTTCCGACAGGCGATAGGGACGGTCCACCGGAATCAGACCCGGACTGGTGACGCTGCCCAACACGGTGACATAGCGGCTGGCGTAGGAAATGACTTCGACCTGCACTATCGGTTTGGCGAGAAACCCGCCTGTCTGCAGCGCCCGGGTGATTTCGTCGCGCAACTGGGCGGTCGACCGGTTTGATGCCGAAACAGTTCCCAGGAATGGCAACTGAATAGTGCCGTCAGACCCAATCTTGGCCTTGGTGGAGAAATCCGTGCGCCCCAGGGCATCGACTTGCAGAACGTCCTCTGGGCCCAGAATGTAATTCTGCTCGGGCGTGGTAGAGGCCGAGGCCGCTCGCGGCACGGGGGCGGCGCCTGCGGGAGCGGCATTCTGGGCGACAGCGGGGGTCGCCACTGCAGACAGAATAATGAGTCCCAAAACTGCCATCAAGTTGCGAGTTTCCATCGTGACCTTCTTGCAAGAGTTAGAACGCCTGCGAAATTGACAGGCCGAACCGTGTGCTAGCATAGGTATAACCGATAACATCCGCGTGCCTCTGATCCTGGTTAGCGGTTAAGTTAACGGACAGCAGAGGAGTGATATCAAATCTGAGGGTGCCGAAAAACGACTTTACCGATTCCCGTGTCAAATCCACCCCCGGAACTAACGCAAAACCATTAAGATCGCTCCTTGTCTGCGATGCGCCCAGCGTGGATAGAAGCCGACTCGTCAAATGATAGTCGGCCTCTGCCGAATAGGCCTGTGCGATCGAATAGCTGGCATTCAAGAGATTGGAAGGATTGGTCTTCCGGCTGAATCCAAGCCTGGCCTGCAAACGCGTGTCGATGCGGTAAACGAGGCTGGAATCGTAGGTAATTCCGTTGAATTTTGGCCCAATTCTACTGTTGGATTTGAGCGAGTCCTCGGACACCGAGATCGAAAAATCGACATCGGAGCCGAAATGGTGTTCCAGCTGCAGCCCGCCCGAATAAAGCTTGTAACCGTCTTCGCGGAGGCCCAGCGCGGTTGGGAGCAAGCGGTGAGGAAATTGCGCTTCCGTATATTGTCCGAGCAATGATATGTCACCCAAAGGGGAGTTTCTGTACATGATGCTGCCCTGGGTGGCGGTGCTTCTGGCATCCGATGTCAAAAGTTGTAGCGCACTATTTGTGGTCCAGTCCTGGGTGACCGAGACGGAGGGAACCAGCCTACCTGTCTGGTTGCAGACCCCTTTTAGGCCCCCGGAAATGTCCTCCACCGTGTCGTTGACCGTGGCTATGGTGAGGTTCTGTATGGTGCTTTGTGCCCTGGAAAAGGAGCCCTGCAGCGTAACCTGGCAGCCGTCCAACTGGGCTGCAAATGCGCTTTGGGCATTCAGTCGCTCGCGATTCAGAATTGTGTTGCGCTGGTAGAAGTCATAGCCGCCCTGGCCCACTAGGCTAAAGCTATCAAGCCCCAACTGCCTGACAAAATTGACATCGAGGCTGGGCGTATAGATCTGGTCCGCCAGCGCCAGCCCGTTCTGTGTGGCCAGCGCGCGCGAAGAAGCCGTCACGTTGCTGTTGTAGACTATATCAGCCTGCGCCCTGATGGGGGGAATGTTGGGGTCGGGTACCCCTTGAACAGCTTCCGCGATGCAGTGGGTCGCGGACAGGGCAAGAACAACCGTTGCCAGGATTGATGCTCCCCCTTTCATGTCCGATCCCCTAACGGCGGAGTTTCAAAGTAGCCGCCATTCCGGCTCTACCCTATTCGTGTCTGTTGAACAATTCGCCTGTCCACGAATACGAACCAAATCACACTTCGAAATTGTATAATAGCCTGCGTAAGCAGGCCAGCAGACCGATCGTCTTAGGGCGTGGCAGCCGGGGCTGTGGTGCCCGGGGTGGTCGTGGCGGCCGGAGCGGCGGCGGCCGATTTTGGCGGCGGCTGGTAGTCCTTGGCGAATTGAACAGTTTTTCCGCCACTGACAACCAGGGCGCCCAACTGCTTTCTGACCGCATCCTGGGTGTGCTGCGCGCGCAGATAGTTAAGCGCATATTTCGTAGCGGCATCGCCGGTAAAGGGCTGCACCTGAGAATTGCGAATCAGATTTATCAGAACCTGGTTGCCGGAAGAGATGATGAATATTTCCCCCGGCGGCAGCGCGACGATCGCCTTGACGAGTGGGGGATTCTGCCCCACCGCGTCGATACCGGTTGTGCCGCGCTCGAAGGCAATATGGTTCTGCGTCAGAAAATTGGCTATCTCGTCAAGCGCCTTCATGGGCTGAAGTTTTTTCAGAATGTCCGGGTCTGCTGGCCGCGCCATGCGAATCTGTTCGACATCGAATATCTTGCGTTCGGCGAAAATATCAGGATTTGCAGACTGGAACTGGGCCTCTTCCTCGGCGGAGGGTGGTGGAACACTGGCCGCGATTTTTGCCTGGAGTTGCTGAACCAGCAGCGCGTCATTTGTGCGCTGGCTCAAAAGCGCGAAGTCCGGATCCTTGTCCAACCCCTCTTTGCGGGCGGCATCCGCCAGGATGGTTCGCTGAATGATAAGATTAAGCGCCTCCTGCTGTTGCGCCTTCTGGGCAGCAGCCGCCGCCGGCGCTCGCGGCATTATGCTTATTTCGGATTGAAGTTGCCGCACGGTGATTTCATGGCCTGCAACGGTCGCCGCAACCTGCCCGGTCGGCGCCTTGGGCGCGCGATTGCAGGCGCTGACCGCGAGAACGGCCGCGAATAAGAGCAAATGCCGCGGTGTGAGCCTCACGAAATACCTGCTTTTGTGACTGCCGATGCAACTGGAATTATCATAGGAAGAACAGAAGATAAACTACTGCCGCACAGGTTAAGAATTCCTGGCTGATATGGCGCTTTTACCAATCCTTGGTTTTTTGCGGTAATTTGCAATTCGCCTGCTCAAACAGCCCTGCGTCAAGGTAAGGCTTGTCCCTGCGGTTTCCAGGCGCCTGTGGCGCAATTTATCGTCCAGGCTTAATTCTTCTTCCCCAGGGATAGCTGGCGTCTCAGCGCATTGCGATCCACCTTGCCGTTCGCGTTCAGTGGCAAATTTTCGACAAAAATGATCTGTCGGGGTGTCATGTAACTTGGCAACAGACTGCGGCAGCCGGCAATTATTTCGCGCTCGGTCTTTGCCGTAGCGTTGACAAACGCCACGATGCCTTCCGCCGATCCTGCATCCGTCATTGGCCATGGCGTCGCAGCAGCCTCTGATGAGCCGCACACGCGTCTCAAGACCTCTTCGATTTCCAACAATTCGATACGATAACCCTGAATTTTTACCTGATCATCTATCCGTCCCTGGAACACAAAACCGTACCGGCTATCAGAGCGGACCAAATCGCCGGAGCGATACCACCGATCATACCTATAACCAGGGAATGTTTTTTTGACGAATTTTTTTGCCGTTTCTTCCGCGTTGTTGATATAACCGTCTGCAATCAATGCCCCGCCAAGCCAGAGCTCGCCTACAGTTGCGGGATTGCCGGATTCATCGACTATAACCGCTGCGCAGTCCTCAAAGATCGTCCCCAGCGGCACTGTTGCCGGGTATTCAGGGTCCGTCTTACCAGGAACATATTCTCCCGCTGTGATCACAATGGTCGTTTCTGTTGGGCCGTACGAGTTTATTATTCGCGAATTCGGGGCAACCTTAGCCCACTCTTCAGCGAGACTTACCGGCAAAGCCTCGCCACAAAACATACTAAATTGCATATGCGGCAGTATTCCGGCCGACAGGCGGCGCATACGTCCCGCCATGGCGACAACCGATGGAACTGAACACCAGCTCTGAAGAGCGTGACGGCGCGCAAACCCGACCGGGTCAAGTGTATCCTCGCGATCCATAACGTAGAGACAGCCCCCATTTACCCAAGTGTGCAGGAGATCATGAACCGATGGGTCAAAGGAAAGATCGAACAAGTGGGTACAACGGGTACCCGGCTCTATCGGAACGTATCTCTTTATTGCGTGCAAGTAGGACGCCACGTTGTCGCGGCGAACCGCGACACCCTTGGGGGTCCCAGTCGTTCCCGAGGTAAAAATAATATACGCAAGCGCAAATTTTCCGACGAACCGATGACTGCGAAAATCCGGCAACGACTGCGGCTCGTCGTCGCCGGAATCCACTATCTGGGCTTCACGCACCTGATCGCCTAGTCTTTCGAGAAGCTCTCCGCAGCGTTTCCTTGAATAGTCATCAGCAATAAGCAACGAACAACCCGAAATGGATGCAATACTTAACTGTCGTTCAAAGGGAAACTTCATGTTGATGGGCACGTAGGGGCGCCCCGACAAAATGGACGCCAGGATTCCCACGTAGGCGGGAAATGACGATTGCGCGAGGATACCGACACGTTCACCCGGCTCCGTGGTGGCCATAATGGCGTCCGCCGCCTCCGCCGCCGCAGCAAACAATCGCGCATAAGAAATGAGCTTCCCACTCAGCCAGAGCGCAGGCAAATCGTGAAAGCGCTCAAAACTCGCGCAGAGTAATTCCCCAAGCTCGGGGGGTTCCGACTTCACTTTACGCTCTCCGTTCCAACAACTCTGCGCCCATCGGATCTCATGAGGCTTCTAAACGGAGTGTCGCTCGACCGCGACACCCTTGCTTTGGAGAAGATCGACGATTTTGCGGACGGTTGTCATACTCACCACGTCTTCTGGCTCCAAGCTGATATTGAATTTTTCTTCTACGGCAAGGATAAGGATCAAATGGGACTGCGAATCCCATTCGGGAATGGAATTATATATAAGATCATCCGTGAAATCAGAGGGCTTAACTCCCATCTCATTCACAAATATCTCTTGCAGCGCCATTCTCATGTCTTTGCCTCGCCGACCATTCGGAAAACGAATTAGCACACTATCGTAAGATCCACCTACGGGCTCGCATTGCCTTCAGAAGAACCCGTCGCCGATTTTGCGATCGCATCATGAGAACGCCCCGTGGCACGCATGAACGCTTTTGCCGATTCTACGGACGGTGAGGTTAAAAATTCCTTGGCGCCATCCAATCCACGCTTGAGTTCTGCCTTGTCCAAGAGCCACCATTGCGTGGCTTCAATTGCTTCAATGACTTCCGGCGAAAAACGATAGCGAACCAGTCTCGCAGGTGAGCCAATCATGACCGCATAGCGGGGGACATCCCTGCCGACAACGGAACCTGCACCTATGATCGAGCCGCGACCGACTATCTTACATTCCGGAGTGATGATGGCGCCGTGGCCAATCCATACGTCATCCTCAACCACCGGCGGTACGGGGTGAACATGATTCGCATCAACAATTCCAAATTCGCGCAAATAAAAATATGGATGCATTGAAAAAGAATCGATGGGATGGTTTGCATCGATGAGGCGGGCATTTTCCGCGACCGAGGAATATCGCCCAATGACGGTTCCGGGGGGAATTCGCCATCTGTCAAAAAAACCGGTGCTATAAAGGCCAATTTTTATTCCATACTGCCGTTCAAAATATCGCCTCAGAAACTGATTCTCGTATTTGTCATGCCGTAAAAGTCGAACAAGAGACTTTTCCATTATCGTTCGCAAGATTGGCATCGGACACCGTCTTATTGTTCAGTGATACGTTTCAAAAAATAACCGCGAATGGACGCGATCTCAATATGGGGTCGGAAATTAGCGCTAATTTCCCAGCGCCACCGGCAAAGCTTCGCGCACGGGTAATATCTGCATGGTCGCCGCGGCGCGGGCCAATGCCCAATCCAACATGGCGGGGGTGGATCCATAGGGACTCGGCGATTCCGAAACGTCGTGGGTATAAAAGATAAGCCAGCCGCGACTCTGCACGGCCCGCTCAATCGCGGCGTCAATCCGCTTTTGATTCCAGCGCCGGATTTCCAGAGGCACGACGCGCAGTTGCGCCAGGTCAACTTGCCCTTCGTTGACGCCATAGCGCACCCCACGCACACTGGAAAAGCGATCCGCATAAAAGCGCTTCGTCGTCACAGACGCGTGCCCAAACGGAAAGGCAAAACTCTCGAGTGATGGGCCGCCCAGGACGTCTTCGAGAAATTCCCCATTGCGCCGGAAATCCTCGGCCAGCGCGCCCGCCGAAAGCTTTGGCGATGAACGATGTCCAAAGCTATGACAACCAATTTCATGTCCCTCCGCCGCCAGCGCCAGGAGATCCTGCTTGTCATAGAAAACCGTGCCGTCCTCGGTTCGGCCGCAGAAAACGCCGGCGGTATAGTAAGTGCCGCGCACGCCTCTGCGCTCCAGCACTGGGCCACCCTGCACCCATGCCGATTTTGGAAAGTCATCAAAGGTGATGCTGGCCACGGCGCGCGCGCCGCGCAGGAGGACGGGTTTCACCTGAATCGCCCGAGAAATGAGGCCGTCCAGCCTCAATTTTAAGTCCATTTACGCTACCCCTGGATGGCGCATACCTTAGAGAAACATTCTCTTGGCGCAAGCCACAACCCGCCAAACCGCTAGATTCCAGGACCTTGCGGGGTTTGACCTGCAGTAGCCCTTCCCTGGATTTGATTTCCATTGAGTCGGACCGCGGTCGAAGATGGTATGATTCTGACGCCCCGGCGACGTGCCGATAATTCACAAACATAAATCGCCCAACGGTCCCGCGGTGGGGACATTGCGGAGCACATAACTGCGGGCGCGTAAATGCTTGCCAATCACGCGCTGTACCGTCAGGCCGGACTGTCGCCCATTTTGCGTGGAGAAACGCAAATGGGACTTGTCCAAAACGCACGCATCCTCGAGTCAAACCTTCGCCGGTGATTTTCTTGGTGCCAAGACCCCTAGATGAAATTCAGGTATTTCAGGCAGGATAATGGCGGCACGTCGCCAGCGAGTTCCACAGAAGGCCCGTTCAACGGGCCGCTGTAAAAACTTCACCGGTGCCTCTACCGGAGGAAGAACGTAACCAGGTCGCCTGAAGGGCGGCGGTCGCGACGAGCCGTTGCCAACGAAGATTTACCGCAAGCGATACGGACACAAACCGAGAAGCATCGAAATACGGCTCCTCGACAAGCATCCCAGACCAGATTTACACCAGTAAGAAAACGTACCCGGTGCTCCGTATTTTATTATCCAGCGGATCTCCCATTCCTCGGCACCAATCGCCGGACGTGGAACCCAGCCCCTGGCCTAATCAAAGGAAAGAAAATAGCATTGCCAACCAAGACTTTTTCTTCTTCTTCGGCGGCGTCGATGAAACAGTTGTGGTCGCGGTAGTAGTTGTCGTCGGCGATGTCGTCGTCGTCGAGGACGTATTTGTCGTCGGCGACGTCGTTGTTGTCGGTGACGTCGGCGTCGTCGGTGTCGTAGGTGTCGTCGGCGACGCAGGCGGTGGGGTTACTGATTGCGTGGAGCCAAATACATAAGCGCCAAGGTCGACCGGCAAAGGTCTCGCATTGCCAAACATATCGAGCGGCGCCACGGAATTTCCGGTGCCAACCGCCAGGCTGCCCGCCAGCAAATGCAGGTCATAGCTTGACGTGGCGTTGTTGTACACCTTGAAAACGGTCGACAATCCGCTCGGATCGATGACATTCTGGTTGATGTAGGTACCAGGCGCGGTAAGCCATTGCGCAACGCCGGTCACCCACCAGGCGATCATTGTGCCCACAAGATTGTGGTCAAACGTCAGCGTCGGCGCCGCCGAATCCGAATACAGATTCGAAACAATGTTATTGCGCACGATGACATTGTTTGAAGACGATCCCTGATGGCTTTTGTCGAAAATGCCGAGCCAGGTGCCGGTATTGCTCGAAGCCAGCACGGTATTGTTGGCGATCAAGCCGCCATGCATGCTGTAAAAGGAAATGCCGTGATAGGCATTGACAACGACCACATTGTTGATGACCGTGACATTGCTCCAGTCCAAATCGAAGGCATCAATGCCCTGCAGACCGCCAGGGAATGGCAAAGCGGAATTTGTTTTCGCGACGACAATGTTGCCGTTGATCATGATGTTGTTGTAAACCGTGCCGGCAACGCCGCGGCCCATCTGGCCCTGCATGCCATCATTGTGATTGCTATCGCCAATATCATGGTTGTTGGTGATCGTGTTATGGGACATGACCATGTTGCTCCCGGCATAATCCATCGCATCATCACCGAAATTGTCGATCGTGTTGTTGTCGGCCAGTATATTGTTGGCGGACAGGGCGATCCCAAAACGCACGTTCTTTATCGTGTTGTTGGTGATGGCAACGCATTTTTCGTAAGTCGAGGATAGATCGCCGCCATCCGTCTGGATGGCGACAAAGCGCCCATAGGTAACCCAATCGGACTGCAGCCAGGTGTCGACATTGTCCTGGGAGGCAAGGTTGTTGCCGTCGATGATGATGTCGTGGCCCGCGCCGTAAATGGAATTGCCGGAAATGTCGATGAAGGGGGAATAGCCGTTGGCGAAGGCGCGGAAGGTCAGGCCCTGCACAACCCACTCTGCGCTACCATCCAGCTGCAGGCTGCTGAGGACGGGCGTTTGACCCGGGGCGGCCGCGATGGTGATGAAGGACGGGTTGGAGACGCCATTGATGCTGACGTCGCCGTAAATGCCGCTGTTCAAAAGAATTGTGTCGCCGGGCTTGATGGGCGCGTTGGGATTGGCCGACGTGACTGTGCTATGCGACACAGGATCGACATGCGTATAGACCTGGGTGGAGAGCAGAGGGCCGCTGGTGCAGCTGGAATTGCTGTTGCAGCCCGGCAGCTGCCACGCCGGATTCGAATAAGGGATGGACCCATTGATCGCCGCCAGCGAATTAAAAGGATTGGCCTGGGAACCATCGCCGCCCGCGTTGCCGTTCACCGGATCAATATAAAAAACATTGCCTGTGCCCGCCACCGGAGGAGGAGCGCACCCGGCGGCCGCCTGAAGGGCGGCGGCGGCAGCGACGCCATTGCCAAGAAAAGTTGCTGCAAGCAGAAGGGACGCAAACCGGGGGTGATTCATCGAAAAGAAGCTCCTCAACGGGTAATTCCTCGGAAAAACCCTCTCAACGAGTATTCCTGGAAGCTATCAATCCCGAGTAAACAAACGGTGCCCCGTCCGCCTGTTTTTTGATTCAATAGGGCTGCCCAATTTTCCTGGAAAACCGGCCCAAAATCAGGACAATAACAATTTTAGACAGATCATCGGCCTGCGGCTGTGGGGTTTTATCGGACAGCAATTGCGGCAAAAAAGTGGTTGCCGCACCTTTTGCAGTTCTGAGAAAAGATTCTGCGCCTGAATTTGCGCGCCAATAATGAGGCGACCATCCAACCGTCTCAGCCGACAATGCCTGCCGTTAATACCTTTCGTGCAAAAACTTCTGCCCAACAATCTGGGCAGAAGTTTCCGCGCAAAATTCACGTGCTTAATGCAGAGGGCCTAGTTCGCGCCTAACCCTAGCGCCACCATCTTTTCTTCGTCGGCTTCGGGGCAACAGTCGGCTTCGGGGCAACAGTCGGCGTCGTGGTCACGGTCGGCGTCGTGGTCACGGTCGGCGTCGTGGTCACAATCGGCGTCGTGGTCACAGTCGGCGTCGTGGTCACGGTTGGCGTCGTGGTCACGGTCGGCGTCGTGGTCACGGTCGGCGTCGTGGAAGCAAATTCAAAAGCGCCGAGGTCGACCGGCAAGGGTCTAGCATTGCCAAACATATCGGGCGGCGCCACGGGATTTCCGGTGCCAACCGCAAGGCTGCCCACCAGCAAATGCATGTCATAGCTTGACGTGGCGTTGTTGTACGCCTTGAAAACGGTCGACAATCCATTCGGATCGATAACATTCTGGTTGATGTAGGTACCAGGCGCGGTAAGCCATTGCGCAACGCCGGTCACCCACCAGGCGATCATTGTGCCCACAAGATTGTGGTCAAACGTC